>PDWI01010319.1_pt1 | contig 16111 bp, 29 predicted proteins | sample 1430891 | NCBI WGS metagenome assembly PDWI01 (sample SAMN01162508, study PRJNA174530) | Oral metagenome, whole genome shotgun sequencing project. | biome: Marine environment; feature: Marine mammal; material: Swab sample of the gingival sulcus; isolation source: swab sample of gingival sulcus...
TTTTTTACCGCTGATTTCATCGTTTTTCTGATATAGCGCTGTTCAGCTGATAAATAAACGTCATCACGTGTCCGTACATCATTTTTAAATGGCGATTGGTGTAGGTTAAATAGCGCTTCGGCTTTTGGGCTTAGGCCTAATTCTTCGGTCATTTTAATCTCCCGTTTTTTGTTATCGTTTTCCCAGTTGACTTTGTCGGCAATGCCTAAGTCGGCTAGGGTTTTGTCAATTCGCACTTGTATTATTTCGATACAAGTATTGCGAGGATATTCGTCATATTTGACGATTTTGTTTACTGTTGCAGCGCTGTAGCCAATCTCGGCGGCTAATGCGCGTTGGCTGATGCGGTGCTTTTTGAGTAGTTGAGATAAGGTCATCACTCGGCTTCCTTTATCTCGTTGCAATGAATATCAATATATTCGTCCATAAAAATGGCTATCGCTTTATCAGTAGCTTCTTGGTAGCTATCGGCAGTGATAACTCCGTTAAACTTTTCATTAGTTTCTAGTTCTATTCTAAATTTTGGCATGTTCTTGCTCCTTGTCAGCTGACCTTAACTAAAGTCGGTTTAAATAAATTGGCGGCCGCGGTCTCGTACTCACTTTCGCGCAAGCCGGCGGCGTAGGTGTCGCGGATTTTGGTGTTGATGTCGGGCGTGATATCGTAGTGTTGCGCGTACCACTTAATAAAATTGAGTACGGGTAGCACAGGCTCGTCACGCGCCACTGTGGCTAGGCTTGGGGCTTTGCGTGGCTCAACCTTTTGCAAGGCCGGCTCGCCCACGTCAAGCGCTTTGCCGCGCTTGGGAATGTGCAAGGTATCGTTATTGTCGTTGCGGTCTTTGAGGTAGCCAATCGGGTCGATTTTGCCCTCAAATGCCACCGTGCCTTTGCTATTGCGTAGGCGGTCGATTTCTTGCTCGTCACGCGTGCCATACGCCAGTTCGTCAATGTCTTGGCGGTTGCGGTCAATCGGTGTCAATTTCGCTTGGTGATGATGCCCACTGTCCAACGCGTCCGCTTTTTTGGCGTCGCTGAGAATGCCAAATTCGTTGACAGCCTCAAGCGGTGGGATTTCGTAAGTAATCATCTCGCCAAAGCGGTTTTCATATTCCACGCGGATATTTGGATACGTGTAGGGGTTGACAGTGACTTTGACTTTAGCGCCGAGGCAAATATTATCCACTTCGCTAAGACTGTATTTTTTGCCTTCATAATTAATGCGGTAATCACCACGAACCTCGCGCACCACTGGCTTAGTAGTCAATAACATTTTGCACACTTCAATCGGCGGACGCTCAATCAACTGCTCGGGCTTAATTTTGCGCCAAGCCACAAAGCGTGGCATGCCGTGGCGGGTGTGCTTGTAGCGCTCATTCGTTTGAAAATCGCGCTGCCAGTACTCACAGCATTCATTCAGTTGCTCAATAGACGTTACCTTGAATAGGTATAAGCTACCCTCGAAATGGCGTTCTATGATGTCATTCGTCTTTTCCACCTGACCTTTAGCGCGAGAGTTTCCCGCGATGTGGGCAGAGTGTTTAACACCCAATTTATCCAATAAATGCTTTATCATGTGGCTTTGGTTAGCAGAACCCTTATCCCAGTAAAGCATTTTAGGGACACCTTCAAACGGGTTTTTCTGTCTATCCTTTTCGCCCATCGCGGTCATCAAAAAGTCAAATAGCGTCTCTTGGTCTTCGCCGCGTGCCATGTAATATTTGCAGTAAAACGCGCCGCTAGCGTGATCAGTGACAACGTAACGGAATACGCGCTCATTGGCTATTTTGTACAAGTTCTCCATTTTGTTTTTATAGAATTTATCCTTATCCATAGGTCTTAGATAATTGGTATCATTGCCTTTACTATCTTTTAGGTAGTACAAGACGCAGATAGACGGGTCAACTTGCCAAAGTTCGTTGGGGTGATCGGTTCTCATGTTAACGTGGGGTTTGGGTTGCTTGAGTTTCTTGGGTGTTAAGCCGTTTTCACGCAGTAAGCGGTTAATTGTTCCCTCGTGGTAAAGGGCTTTGATTTCGCCGCTGTGGTAGGCAATATCAATGGCGCGTTTAACGGGCATGAGTAGCTTGTCATTTTGGCGTGAGGAGTGGTAAACCATAGCGGCAATTAGCCGCAATTCCTCAAGGGTTACGGTTGTAGCGCCCTTGTCACTACGGCGTTTGCGATTGCCGCCGTAGCCCAACTTTTTCAAAGCCCGATGCACCGTCATAGTTGACACGCCCAAAAAGTTGGCCGCGTGGGCGATAACTTTTGAGCGCTCGCCGTGGCCGGTGCTTTCAAGGCGGCTTTTGAGGTCGGTGTAATAGGCTTCGTTTTTCATTGTTATACTTTGACTTTTGTGTCTCTCCAGTCAGTTCCCTGCAACTCAACAGTTGCAACGAAGCATCTTTTTTCGGCAGGGTCGAACACTCGAAGCCAGTTATTTTCAACTGAGTTAGCAGGCAAATATGGCTCATGCTTATAACCATACAGCTCCCCGTCTGCGTCTGTGGCCAACCACACAACCCAAATGGGGACAGTGATTCTGTGGCCGAAATACTCGACGGGCTTTAGATTAATTTCCATCACTCCACCCCTGCCGTGGCGTATTCAGGCGCTTCGCCGGCGGCTTTGTCTTTTTGCAATTCCGCAACCCAATCTAATTGGTCATCGTCAACGCTGATATCGCCAAGCTGATATTTATCGACTAGGCTGTCCGCTTGGTATTTCAAAGCGTTGAGCAGTTGCCCCATATTGACGCGCAAAACATCGGGTAATTCGTCTTGCTGTTGAATGTGGGCGAATAGCTTGTCGATATTGCCAAAGACGGCAAGCATGGCTTGTTCTTGTTGGCTGACTTCCTGCGCCAATTTGACGGCGCGGTCATACGGTGAAGCGGCCTCTTCGCGCGCTAGTTGCTTTTCTAATTCGTTAATTTTTAGGGTGTGTTTCTTGGCGACGGCATCGCTAGCCTTGCGTTCGGCTCTTTCCTCTTCGATTTTCTTTTGTAACTCTTCTTTGTCTTTGACGTGCTTGGCGCTCATGTTTTCGATAAGCTCAACAATCGCTTCTTTATCGCCAATATTGGCTTCAAGTTCGTTGATAATAACGTTTTGGTCACTGGGGTCTAGCTTGCGGAGCTTCGCCAACTCGCGTGTGGTCATGCCGAGATTTTGGGCATTTTCTAGGGCGGTTTCACCAAGAAGTTTTAGGTCTTTGAGTTTTGTGTCAACAGACGTGAAATTAGAACCGATTGCTCGGCAAAATCCTCTCCATGTACCAAGGTCATAGACTTTGCCGTTAATCTCCTTTTCTTGCCCCTTAAGCCGTTCATAGAGCTTGTTGTCCTTTATCTGTTGCAGTTGCGATAGCGACAACGCCTCTAGCATATTACTAACTGCCTGTGTGGCTTGGATACGGCCTAGCCATTGGTTCATTTCTAGCTGTTCATTACCCATTTTGTTGGCAACTACCGCTATGGCTTGGGATTTTTTAGTGTCTTCGGCAAGTAATTGTTCGCCGGTTTTATCTGTTTGTTTGGTCATTTTGGGTACTCCGTTATAATGGGTTTTCTATTAATTAATTTTTTGAGGTAAAAAATGAACAATAACAATCAACGCATCGCTGAGTTAGAGCGCGAAGTCGCTGAGTTAAAGCAAAAACTAGATGATTTAAACGATTTTTCAATGGGGTTTGTCCCACCTTTGTTTGATATTTACCGTGAGCTAATGAGCAAAGATCCTGTACTGTCGAAACGTTGGCTAGATTCTTTGCATGATGATTACATGAAGGCAAACAACCCACGATATCGTAATGACAAGAATGAATTGGACACTGAGCAGGGTCTTGAGGTACGCCGTCTTTTGTTTCAGATGCTTTCAGGTTCGATAACAGACTAGCAACCAAGCGTTCTGGATATTTTTCCCTGATGTCGCCATTTTCAAAGGCGATATCAATCGCCGTTCTGATTGGTAACAATACCTTGCCGTTTAAGCGCTTACTGGCATCAAGCAAGCGCTTGATAACGGCAAGCTCTTCATGGGTTGGTTTTATTTGTTTTTTCATTTTGGGTACTCCGTTTATGGGTGAATTTCAAATTTGAGTGCGCTTATCGCCTGCGTTAAGGCGGCTTTGCCTTCTTCCGTCATATTGTCTATGCCGTAGTCATAGGCTTGCAAAATTGCCGCCATTTCGCTTTTAGACAGCTTGACACTCAGTTGCCTTTCAGGCTGTAACAGGTCGTCATACTGTGATAGCGGTGCGGTTTTAAATAAGTTTTCCATTGTTTGCTCCTAAAAAAATAATAAAATCATCGGTGAGAACAGCGCCAACGAGGCGCATAAAAACATCAATACGGTTTCAATAATAAAATGCATGATTGTCATAGTGGTATCCCGTAGCGTCCTGCGGCTTCGTCGTAGCGTCTTCGGGCGCTATCTAGGCCGTGCATGATTTTGATCGCCTCACGCGCCAAACTCGACGACAGCCGCCAACGCTTATCGGGTAGCTGCTCGGCAAGACCGGCTTCTTTCAAAGTTGCCAAGTCTTTGTAAACTTGACTTTTGTCGCGCCGTAGCTGTTTGGCGAGTTCGGAGCAGTCAATACCAAAGACTTCGTGCCCGAATAGCGCTCTTTGCGTTTCATAGCCGCGTAGCTGGGTTTTACTGATATTGCTCATAACTTAATCCCGTAGCCCTAACTCTTTAGCTATCTGATAACTTTTGCCATACAGCCCCTTGCGTTCGCCGTTCAGCACTTTGTACACTTCGTTGACTGGGTAACCGTGTTGCTGTGCCCACGCTTTAATTGTTAGTCCGTTGCTATACAGCCGTTGCTTGACCTGTTCCCTTTCTCGTTTTTTCATTGTCTAAATCCTCAATTGTTCATTTTTTTGAGCAAGTGTGCTAAAATGTGCCAGTTTTAATTTGCAGGCGTTTTTAAGCCCAAAAACACGGCAATTTCATGCGATTTTCCAAAGTTACCCTTAATTTGACCGTTTAAGACTTTGTAAACATCTTGTGGTCGCCAATTGTTTTCTTTGGCAATACTAGCAATGGTAATACCCTTAGCACGGTATTCTTGTTTAACTTGTTCAGCGGTTTTAGCTGGCATTTTTTACTCCTGCATATGTGCGTATATTTAAGTGTTTTATATATTATTGCTCAATATTTTGAGCAAATCAAGTGTTTTTATTAATTTGTGTGAAAAATTTTGAGCAATTATAAAGAAAGATTTAGACATGAACTTGAACGTGTCGGTGAGAATGTTTCCCAACTATCCAAAGAATTAGGTGTTGCAAGGAACACCCTTTACAACTGGGCGGAAAAGGCTAACGTGCCACTGGATAAACTAATGTTGTTAGCCGAGAAAGGGGTTAATGTGGAATATATTTTACTTGGAAATCAAACAAATCCGCCCGTATCCGAACAAGAAGGGTTGCTACTACGCGAATTTGGCAAATTATCTGATGAGCAGAAACAATTATTTTTAGGGATGCTTATTGGTGGAATTAGTTGCATGAATAAACTAGTCATCAATAGCCCCACCAACAGCACAATTGTTAATCATGTAAACTAAAAAATCGGTAACGTTGCCTTTTACCAAGCTTGTGAGCGAAGGAGTACTCATTTTTGCATTTGTAAAAAATAAAATCAATTAAATCAATGTTAAAAAAACATAAATGCAAAACGTTTTGCATTTTTACCGTAACTTATGGAGTAAAAAATGAATGAAAAAAGTACAACTGAATTAGAAAAAGACATTGCTGAACTAAAGAAAATAGTTTCACAGAACAATGTGATACTGAAAGAAATAAGGCAACTGTTGTCAGAAACAACTTTTTACCACGATGACACTGCAAAGGCTTTGCAGGCACTTGAAGATATGAAAAATAAAGGTTAAGAAAAGCAAAAACAGTGGGAATGATAACTTCAAAGCGTAGTGACGGTGCTTGGAAAAAACGCAAGATTACACCTTTTTAAATTTAATGAGGTTCCATAATGGGAAGAAAGAAAGCCGTAGAAATTTCGTCCGAAGAGCACTTAATGTTGCTTCATGAAAAAATAATTAACAAGGATAGCCTTGACCACTTAACCGAATGGGTAAAGGACTTAGGCTATGACATGGGGCGCTCAAGCATAGGACGATACGCTCAAGAATTTAACAAAAAAATCGAAGCAGAAAAAGAATATAAAGCTTTAAGCGAAGAGGAAAAGCGCCTCGTTTGGTTGTATCGCAATATGAACAAACAAAAACGTGAGTTATTGTTGCACGAGTTGTTTTTTGAACCCCCCATTGGTAGATACGTGTTTTGTGGGCGCTATGCTAAGTGATAGAAACCGAAAACTAAGGAATAAATAATGAATACAGAAGTACAACAAGCAGAAACAGAATTAAATGAGCTATTTTTTAGCATTTACTACGATGCGGACGATACAGATTTGCTTGAGCACCGCTTACCTGCCGATAGGGTGGCCGATGCTATCAAACAAATGTATCGTTTGGTCAGTGAAGCAGACAAAACTTTAAACGGTAAAAATAACAGTATTGAGCTATTTGTTTCAGCTCCCGCCGAAGAAGGCTCATTAGGCATTGAATTTTTTGCTGAGCTCATTAACCCACAAAACGCTCAATTGGTTTTGCAAGCATTGGGGATAATTACTCCGCTGGTCGGTTTGGCAAAAGGTGCATTAGCCAAGCCAGAAGAGGAGGAAGACGATGACACGGAAGAAGATGAGCCTATTTATCAAAATGTGTTTGAGGTCGCACAAAAAATAGATGGCGCAACTTTAATCGAAGTCCACACCAAGGACGATTCTGATATTGCCACGCTTAGCATTGATGGGCGAGAATTACAGTGCGAGGAAACGGTGGCGAGGCTAGTCGAAAACCCCAAAATTCGTGAATCGGTGCATGATTTAATCACCAAACCTATTGAGGGGTATAAAAATCCTTCAATCGCTATAGGTGAAGAGGCAAAAACACAACCAGTAACATCTTTAGATACTGAAAATATCAGAAAAATTGAAAAGTTACTAGTAACAGAGATAGAGCCCAAACAACGTAACTTTAGTGAAACCGTAACCTTTACGCAGGTTAATTTTGATAGTAACAAAGGTTGGAAAATGCGTTTAAATGGCAAGCAAGTGGGCGTGGCAATTGCTGACGAAGCATTTATCGAGCGTGTTAGCGAGAGCAAACAACATTTTAGCAAATCCGATGAATACGAGGTGGAATTAACACGAACAACCACCTATAATAAATCAGGTAAAACAAGTGATTCTTATACAATCACTAAAGCAAAGAAAAAAGCAAAACTTAAATAATTGGTTTAATTACATGGATACTCTCAGCGCACTCGCAACATTTGTTTCGGCAAATGCTATTTGGATAGGGCTAATTTTGCTCTATCCTGTGTGGGTACGTTTGGGTGCTATTCTGCGGCTTTTTATAATGGATTGGTTGAAACCACAACATAAAATCATCATTCGTCACGTTCACAATGGTACCGTCCTGCGTAGCGTTGAGATTGACTTAGATAACGATGAACCATTGGTGCGTCAGTTAAGAGCAATAAAAGAAAAACAATGACTGAGAAAATCGCACAACCTGATAAAAAGGCAATATCTCCCTTTTGGACAACATCGGCAATATCGGCTTTATTCATTATCCTCATTAATGAATACATCGATACAGATAAAATCAAGCTGATGACCAGTCTTGCTCCGTTTGTATCTTCCATTATTGCCTACATTCTTCAATATGTTTTTGCGATGTTTATGTTTTCACCACAAGAGTTTGCGATTAATAAAAAACTAAAGCGTGACGAAAAGGCGTTGCTAAAGCACTTAAAATCTTCAGAGAAAAATCCATCGCTCTACACTGAAGATGAGATAAATGAGTTAAGAAAAGACTTACAAGAAACCCGAAAACAGAGAACTCGAATCGGCAGAAATTCTCTCTGACGAATCAAGCCCGCGATTACGGGCTTTAATCATTTATGCGTGAAGGCGTTAATATCCCAACTATTATCATTGTACGGGTCGCCACCCTTGTAGCTTGCTGAACACGACCATTTGGTTCGAACCATTGCACCAAAACTGTTTTGAGCATCAACGTAGGAGTCAATGACAAATGTTTTACCAGACTGCCTAATTTGGCTATTGCCGTAGCCCGCAAAATCTGCCGTACTGGGGGATTTTAAACGGCTTTCCACGGCTTTTTCACAAGTAAGATAGGCAAGCGTGTCGTCTGCTCTATCAGCATCACTTTTACTACTATCAGAGCATTTTCCAATCCCCCACAATACGAGTAGAGCGAGGAAAACAACGCTTGTTAGGCTAACACCTTGGCCTTGCTCGGGAGATTCTTGTTGCACTGGCTGTTCGGGTTCAGTATCAGCTTGCTGTATCAACATCTCGCCGCAGTGCTTACACTTCACCGCCTTGGCCAAAATGGTTTCAGCGCAATAGGGGCATTCTTTGGTCTGTGGCTTTTCCACCGGCGGCTTAGATGCCGGCTTAGGCGGTGCTTTGGGTTGCGGCGGTGGCGCATCGCTTTGCGCGGCGATTTGCGCCTTAGCCTTGGCTTTGAGCGCCATTGCTTTTTGCCGTTGTGCGGCGGTTAAGGGCTTGCCTAGGTGGTTTTTTCTGACTTCAAAAGTCTTTTGGCAGTTGGGGCAGGTCTCTAGCCGGCCGATTTTACCGACAAAGTCTTCGGCCTCGGCGGTTAGTAGGCAATAAGCGCAGTGGGGGCATGATAGGTCTAGTTGCATGGGTTACTCCTGTTTTTGCTTAGTTTAGCAAAAATAGGGGCATAAAAAAATCCCTAACTGGGACTGAGGGTTGTTGCTTTTTTAGCAACTGAAATTAATGAATGGGAGAAAATAATGAGTGAAGAAACAAGGCAAGAACAATATTTACGGATATTGGAAAGCGAACCAGAAAAGACGCTAAGTGATTATGAGGTGGCAAAGTGGCTGATTGACAAAGGCTATGCCAAGGGCGCAGTGCGAGATTTAAGCCACTTTCGCCACCCCACTGATGATAAGGTTCAATATGTTTGGCAGGGCGTAACCCACGAGGGGCGAATTTTTATGGAGCAGTTGCGAAATGAGCTAAAAGAAGCCAATCAGCAATTGACCAATCAAGAGGCCAAGGGCAATAGCGAAGGCAAAGAACCAACCGCGCAAGGCGTGGTATCGCAATCGCCCCCACCAGAGGCGAAACTCTGGTATGAACGCACCTCTTTGAGGGCGTTTATATTTTTGGTTTTGGTGGCTGTGGTTTCTATGGCCATTTCTAAGTGGTTTGGACTTTCCTAGTAAGCAATCAAATAACCAATCAATATAGGGTTCAATTTGTCGTATTTGCCTAGACAATGGGGCAAAAACCGCTAAGGCGTATGCTAGCCATTTAGCAGGGTTAAACTCCCAATGAATAGGGGCTGATTCCGCCGTGGCAACGGTGCATTCGCCAAGGTCGTTTGCCCACAATATCACTTGGCTGTATTGTTTTTCCACGCCGTCATGGCTAACAATTTCGCTATCACTATCACCGGTAAGCGAGATAGCGATTACCCCAACGGGCTTGCCGTCATCACATTTTAGCGCGAGTGTTTCAGTTTGTGGGTCATAGGTAAATGTTCCTTTGGTTTTCATAGTGTTTATTCTGTGTTATTGACGTTTTTTAGGGATTATTCACCGTCTCAATGATAACGCTTTTTAAATAGCCGATGCCTGTGTAACCGGCATCGTTGAGTATCACTAACAGGCGTAAAAACTTGGCGTTGGGGTGCAAATTGATAGCGTTGCTATAGCCCGACAAGTCAACACCAGCGGCGGCAAAGTACATAACTACCTCGCGGTAGTCGTTATCCAAAGCGCGCGTATTAAACGGATAGTGCTGGCGATTGTGGGCATTTTCACCGAAGCGGTTAACCCAGTCTGTGCCGTTTGCAGCTACGCCGCTGACACCGAGGTAGGTGGCGCCATTGCCGGCTGTATGTTTGTATTTTACCGTGACTTTAAAAATGCGTTTAGTGGTGACATCGACCAAGTCTTTACAGCTATTCCAGACTTCATCGCTGCCCGAATTATTGCCACATTTCAACGCGCCGTCTTCGATAACTCGCTCGCCTGCGCCAAAGATTTTCTCCCACTTATCCAGTGCGCTGTCATTGGTAAACGTATAGGCTTGATAGACGTTTGTCGCAGGGTCAACCATTAAGCCAGTGGCCACCTTTATATCGTTTAACTCGGCTTTGATAATTGCTAAATAGGGTTTGATAAGCGCCCTAAAAACCGTGGTAATCATCACGCACCGTCAAAGTCTTCTTGTGCTTCGGCATCGCTAATTTCGCCCGTGAACGCGGCGGCGATTAGAGCGTTAACCTCTTCAGCTGACGACAAGTCGGCTTGGTATTCCCACCCACTGGCTTTTTTTGCATAAACCCCACTTTCATTACTGGCATCGTCGGCGGTCAAGATTGCCCAGTCGTCGATTTTGACCTCACCACCCGTTGGCATTTCCGCCACGGTGGCGTAAGCACCGCGATAAGTGCCGCTGGCGCTGATGCTTGCCATCTCGCCGCGCAGCTCTGTTTTGGCAGCGGCGATGTCGCCTGTGATTTTATTTGTAGCCCATGTTTTAATGGTCTTTAAATACGGTTTAATACTGTTTCTAAACCATGTTTTTATGCTCATATTTTACCTCTCAAATACTGTTAAAGTCGCTGTCGGCCTCGGCTTGTGTGACCGCTGATAAATCGCCTAGGCCGCTCACACCGCCGCCGTTGCCACTGGTGCTAATGCCTTGGCCGTGGTTGGCGGTGGCGTGCTGCACGATGCGAATTTCGCCCTCGTACAGGGTCGTGGTTTTACCGTCCACGGTGGCGCGGATTTCGTATTCCGCAACGCGCCAGTTGGCGGTGGTGCTAAAGGCGCTGTCAAAGGCTAGTGTTAGCGTGCCGGCATCAACGTCAATCTGTAGAGACAGGGCGCGCCCTGTCTCTACAAGCACTTCGCCATTGCCAAAATACGGCTTGATGTGCAGGCTTGCCGCCGTCACAGCCACCGGCACGGCTAATTCAACAGTGACATCGTCACCGTGGTAGATTTGAATATCTAATGCCGGCACGGCCATGGGTTAGCCCTTGGCTTTGGCGGTGGGTTTGTCGGCTTTGTCGCCAATGGATTCAGCGCTTTTATTACCAATCAGCCACTCGGCGGTTAGTTCGCCGACTTCGACCACATCGCCGGCCACGTGCGGCTGGTCGTTGATGGTGACGGGTTCTAGCAGTTTGACTTTGATTTTTGGCGCGGTTTTTGCTTCGGTTTTCGCTTCTGTTTTTTGGGTCATTTGGGTTTCCTCTGTTTTGTGTAGCGACAGGGCGCGCCCTGTCGCTACGGTGAATTAATCGTAAAATTTGACGGTATAGGGCGCTTCGCCCTTACCACCAATGGCCGCTGTGCCCTTCATGGTGATTTGGTTAAAGTCATCGCTCACCCAGTTTAGCTCCCCCTCAACCCCCAACGTCACGTTAGGGATAGTGACTTTAAATCGCTGTTTGGTGAGTTCGTCTTGACCGTTAATGACAATTTTGCCTTTAAAACTGGTCACGCGCGCCCCGTCAATGGCGGTAGCGTTTGTCTCCACGGTTTTGTAGTTAACCGTCAAGTCGTCACCTGCGGTTGCCGCAGTCGCATCGGTGATTTGTAGCAAGCCCATTTCCGCATTAAGCACATACGCCGACTTGTCTAGCGGCGTACCGGCCTTGTTGACCACTAGTGTGCTTTCGTCAATGTCGGTGTTGGCCAACTGGTGATAACCGTCGAATACGGCCTTGGCCGCCTCGTCTGCTATCGTTTGCACTGATGTTGTTTCATGCGATGCCTCGCCCATTAGCGCCATGACCCACGTTTTGGGCTGAAAAGTGTCGGTGGTAAATTCAACCTCGGCAGGTTTGGGGATAATCACGGTATCCAGTGCCGCGCCTGCGTCACGTTTGCGACGCGATTTGCGCTCTTTTTTGTCAAAGCCTGATGACAGCTTAAACGACACGGGGTTGCCAAAGTAAAAAGGGTTGCCTTCTTCGGGATAAAAATAGGGTTCGCCCGTGCCGATAAAGCCGTGGTCGTTATTGACGCTGTTGTTGTGTTGTGTCATGAGTTGTTTTCCTCGTTAGTTAGTGTTTAGATCGCGTTCTGATGATGTCGATTGCGAACGACATCGGATAAAACGCCCAACCGCCGGCGCGATACATGGCTTCGGGGCTGTCGGTGATTAAAAACGGCTTGCCGGTGCTATGGCTACGGTACTGCCCGTCTAGCGTCCAGCCGTGGACGTGAAATTCAATGGCGGCTTTGACCTCGCCGGCTTCGTCCATGCCGTGGCTGTGATTGCTACGCGCGGGGCGGTTGTTTTGCCACGCTAGAATGACCGTGTAAGTCTCGGTGGACTTGATGCTGTTGCTCCCCTGCGCCGACAAATTACTAGACTTGTCATAGGCGACATAGACAAAGCGGTGGTTAGCCTGTGTTGCGCCGTCCATAATGTCGGCAAAGTTTTCAGCCTGCCCTACGCCGCGAATAACGCCGTCATCGACTAGCTTTTGCAAGTGCGCGGTTAAGGCTTTGCGTGGCAAAAATAAGTCCATTAGTAGCCCTCCAACGTAGCGGCAGTAAAGACAATCTCACTGCCCACGGTTTCGGCGCTGCCTGTTACCGCCTCCGGCTGTTTCTCTTCAACATCGGCGTTGACGGGGATTTTGCCGGTGGCGATTTTGTCGAAAAAGGCTATCCACTTGTCGGCGTTTTGTTTGATAACGCTTTTATCCCCTAACTCGCCAAACAAGCGAAATAGCGCCAAATCCATGCACGCGGTTTTTAGCGTTTCCGCTGGTAGCGTAACGGTAGGGAATAGCGCGGTATAGCCGTTGATTTCGCCCGTAGCACTGCTGATAGCCTGTTCCACGCGCGAGGCTAACAAGCGTAGCGATTGCTCGTTTTCGGGCGTGCTTTCGCCATTGAAAAAGTAGGCAGTAACTTCTTCTGCGCTTGGGATAGTGCCGTAGTCGCTACTTGCCAACTGCCCGATAAGTCGGGCGCGGTTGGCGTAGGCGATAAGGTCAATCGGTGTGCAGTACATTACTCTCCGTCCTCGCCGTCATTTTTGGGCTTGGCCTTGCCACGCGGTGGTTTTGCAGGTGGCTTATCGACTATCGGCTCAACCACACCTTGCGCTTCTAAACGCTTGGCCTCGCTGTCGCTGAGTTCGACTTGTTCGCCAATTTCGCGGCGTTTGCCGTTGTGGCGCAACGGTGATTTCACGATACATTTAGTCATGTCGTCACCTATGCCCCCGTTGTGTTAATTAACAAAAAGCCTGCCGACGGGTCGGTAATAATGGCTTTGTCGCGGAAAAGCACGGGGTTGTGCCAACTTCTATCCGACTTATCAAAGTATTCTTTTTCGACTTTGGGATAGCCCTTGCCCACGTAAGTGTAGCCAAAGGACGGATATTCTTTCGCCTGCATATTTTTAGGCGGCACAAAGGCGAGACGAGCGTTGCGTTTAAAGATGTCTTCAAACGGCGCGTCTGCGTCTGGCGTATAAACCGCCTTGGCGACAATCACTTTGTCGATGTCAAAATAGCTTGCGAGCATGTCGGTGGTGATGCTGTCTTTGCCGCTGTATTTAAACGCTTCGCGGATAGCCTTGTTGCGCTTCAAAGCGTTGTAGCCGTGGTAGTCGATGTGCAACACGTTTGGCTCGCGGCCTGTTTTGGCGCGGATTTTCGATTTTGCGTCGTTGATTTGCGACAAGACATCGGCGTTTTCATCGCTCCACCGGTCGCCACCTGTTAGGTCTTCCGTATGTCCTGCGGCGTAGCTGTTGGGGTCATCGGCAAGGGTGGCCTTGTCATACTCGCCCTCTAAGCGCATTTTGCGCATGACGGTTTGCACGGCGCGTGATTTGTACTTCACCGCACCTAGCTTGTCGGCGACCTCAATATGCTCTTCGGGTGCAATGGCCTCAAGCAAGCGGTTTTCGAGTACATAATCATCAGCGGAGTACGCCACGCTAATACCGCGGACGGTTTCCCCCGGTGCGCGCTTGGTGTTGGTGACGATATACGCCTCTTTACCAAACTTGATGATTTTGCCGCCCATTTCTTGGGTGGTCACATCGGGAAATAAGTGGTGGCCGCTAAACTCTTGGTCTAGGTTGTAGCCCATGACCACGGCGGTTAAAATTTTGTCAACCACGCGGCGGTTTTTTAAATCTGAGTGCATAATGGTTTACCTCTCTATTTGATTTGGATTTCTGCGAGCTTGTCGCTAGTGCGTTCGCTGACTTCGGCAAAGGCTTCGTTAGCGTTGGCGGCTTTTTCTATCGCGCCGGCGTTGGCTTTGACACCGTCACCTAGCGATAGCCCTGTATGCGGCACACTGACTAGCCCCACGGTCATGACGGCGATAATTTCCCCCATAACGCCATTGCTACGTGCGATGCCGGCCGGTTCTTTGTCGCCTGAGCCAGTGGTGGCTAAATGCCCCGACCAACTGACGGCTTGTCCTTGTTTGACGGCTTCCGCCAAGATGATTTTTTTCGATAAGATATTGCGTTCTGTCATGCTGGCCTCCTAAATGTCGCCGTCGTTGAATTGTTGCACCGCCTCGGCGTAGGTGATGCCTTTTGCCTCGGCAAAGTCGCAAATGGCTTTGTGCAATTTGTCGTCTTGCTGACTTTCGCTTTGCCCATAACTCGGCCGCGCGGCATCGTCTGGGTCGCTGGCTGAGCGCTCGCTAAAGTCAACGACTGGCTCGCTGCGCGATAGCACTTCTTTTAGTACGTCAACGGCGGATTTCTTATGCACCTTGCCTTGCTCGGCAAAGTCAAAGGTTTTCTCGCTGTTGTCGGCAAAAATAAACGCGGACACGACGGCGTCTTTTTCTGCGGGCGAGATTCTGCCTGATTCGATTAGGGTGTCGCAGAAATCGGCGTATTGCTTTTTTTGCTCGGCCGCCTTTTTGTCGGCTAAGGCTTTTTCGCGTGCGGCAATCGCATCTTCGCGCGCTTTGAGTTTTGCTTCTTCGGCGGCGATTTGTGCTTCGCGCTCGGCAAAGTCGGTGGTTTGCTCTGCCTCTTTTGGCGGCTTGGCGTCTGGGATTTTGTCTTTCTCTGACATAGTTTCGTCCTCGTTTGAGTTGGTTGATAAATCGGGTTCGGAAAATTCGTAGGTCGGGCAGTCGGCATCGTCACTGAAATCTTTTAAGCCCTTGACGGCCGGCGGTTGCGCGCCTAAAAAGCCCACATGGCGCAAGTACCATTTGCCCTGCGTAGGGTTTTGTGGGTGGCTTGGTGGGTAGAATGAGGCGCTACGCTTTTTAAACCGGCCGGCTTTGAGCATCTGTTCAAATTGTGGTTCGACTTGGTCAAAGTCGGCGTATAGCACGCCATCACTAAAAGACAGTGACTTAACCCACGCATAGGCAGGGTGGTTGTCTTTTGGGTGGCCGATGACCGCCGGCGATTCGTGCAAGCTGACATCGTAACCGCTGACAATGTCGTCAATCATGGCTTGGTCGGCATTCAGTGTTGCGCCGTTCATGGCGGTGTGTTGGCCCGTCTTGAAAATTGCTATTTTGTTCATAAAGGCAATTTTAGCGCTCGCGGCGGCAGGCTCTAATTAGACTAGTTTGGAGATTTTGCCTTGCGGCTTTTTGTGCTTTTGAGGGGGATTTGACTATGTAGCGACACGTCGCGCCCTGTCGCCACATGAAAAGGTGTTTACGCGTGTTTATAAACGCGCTTTTTGAGGTTTGATTGTTTGACGTGGGCGTTTGGTGGGCTTTACGGCGGCAAAGCCCTGAGATGCGCTTATTTTCAATCTAGCCACAGTAGCGTGGGCTGCGCCCACGAAACACGCCGATGTTTCACGCATTACGTGGGCACAGCCCACGCTACGAAAAAATAGTTTTGGCTAGCTCGCCCACGCCAACACGGGCGAACTTAGCCACAGTAGCGTGGGCTGCGCCCACGAAACACGCCGATGTTTCACGCATTACGTGGGCACAGCCCACGCTACGAAAAAATAGTTTTGGCTAGCTCG
>PDWI01005604.1_pt1 | contig 16109 bp, 12 predicted proteins | sample 1430891 | NCBI WGS metagenome assembly PDWI01 (sample SAMN01162508, study PRJNA174530) | Oral metagenome, whole genome shotgun sequencing project. | biome: Marine environment; feature: Marine mammal; material: Swab sample of the gingival sulcus; isolation source: swab sample of gingival sulcus...
TGACGAGAGAACAGGAAAAGGTCTGTTTACATGGCCGAATGGTGATACCTATGAAGGAGATTTTGTCAATGGTTATTTTCATGGAAAAGGTACATTTAACTGGACGGATGGGACATCTTATTATGGTGATGTAGTTAATGATGAGAGAACAGGAGAAGGAATCTTTACATGGCCAAACGGCAATATTTATAAAGGTCATTTTGAGGATGGATACTTTTCTGGTTATGGTGAATTCAGTTGGGTGAATGGCGACTATTATGAAGGTAATTTTATTGATGGTGCTAGAACAGGGAAAGGATTTTATCAGTGGTCTAATGGAAATCAATATGAAGGTGATTTCGTAGATGGTTATAGAACAGGACAAGGAGTTTTTACATGGCCAAATGGAGATGTTTATACAGGTTCTTTTGTCAATGACTATAGAGAGGGAAAAGGTATTTATAAATGGACTGATGGCTCTTATTATGAGGGTGATTTTAAAGAAGGATTATTTTCTGGCTATGGAACAATGTATGCTTCAGATGGTACTATAATTAATTCTGGTAGGTATGAAAATGATGAATTTATAGGTGAATAGAAAAGGAGAAAAAAATGAAAAATGATCTTGTGTCAAATACATCAACAAGGCTTCCAATTGTGCTTTGTCTTGATGTATCCCCTTCAATGAGTATGAATAATCGTATTGAAAATCTTAATTTAGCACTTAAAATATTTGTAAATGAATTAAAAAAAGAATCTAAAGTGTTAAATTCTGTTGAGATAGCAGTGGTTACTTTTAGTACGAATATAGAAGAAAATTCAGATTTTGAAATGTTGGATTTTATTGAAAATAAAGTGTTTACAACTGTTCCGAAAGGAGGAACAAATTTATCTTCAGCAGTGATTACATCGATAAAGAAAATAGAAGATCGATTAGTTGAATTAGATAATTCAGATATTGATAATTATCTCCCATTTTTAGTTCTTTTAACGGATGGAGATCCAGATCAAACAGATAATTCTTCTAATTTAGAAACAGCGATTAATTTAGTATTAAGTCATTGTGAAAAAAATAATGAATCTAGACTTATTGCACCGTATATTATTGGTGTAGGAGAGCAAGTTGCTGAAAAAACATTAAATCGATTTGCAGAGAAGTTTACAGGAAAAGCAATTATAATTGATGGTGATGAGCAAAATCAAAAAGAATTATTTAAAGAATTATTTTCTCTTATTGCAAATAGTGTGAGAAATAGCTTAGATGGAGCAAGTGATTTAAAAGGATTATATGAAAAAATTCAGAAATTAGCTGTCACAGAAACAACGAAGATTCATAAAAAACGTGGCATACTTTAGGAGGGATTATGGATAATTGGAAAGTACATCTTCAGCCGCCTAGAAGAGGGCTATCTCATATAAAATCAGGGGATATTCCTTGTCAAGATGGATCATATTATTTAGAAAATGATGATATGATTGTAGTGGTAATAGCAGATGGATTAGGTCAGTTAAAACATTCGGAATATGCAGCAAAGGCTGTTACAAAAGATGTAGCAGAGTTTTTACTTCATTATACAGGAAATTATTCAAATATTACTATGCTAAAGAAAGCTGTTTTAACAGAAGCTAAGAATTCGATAAATAATATTTCAGTAGTAGAAAATATTGAAAGAAAAGAAATGGACTCTACATTATTATTTTTAATTATAATGAAAACAACGGATGAACTAATTTATGGCAAATTAGGAGATGGAGCTATTTGTTTCATAACAAAAGATTCTTCTTTTAATGCTAATTTTGATGAGGATGTATTAAAAGGTGGTTCTAATTTTGTAAAGACAATAGGCTCTTCTGATGCACTAGATCATTTTTATATTACACATAAAAAAATATCTGATGAACTAGGCTTTATACTAACTACAGATGGACTCGAAAATGAAATGTATTCAAGAGCTGGTAAAGTTAGAAAAAAAGTAGAATGGTATTTTAATATTGTCAGTAATAAAAATAACAAGGAAGCAGAAAAAGAAATCTCTACTAGATGGGATGAACTTACTGCTGATGAATCCTATGGGTTTACAGATGATATGAGTTGCATTATTATTACAAAACCAAATAAACATATTGTTCTTCCTGAAGAAGCAACGTGGTTATGTGTCTGTGGTAATAGAAACCGTTTAGAAAGTACAAGATGTGAAGTTTGTAATAAGGATTTTTTAAAGATTTATAAAGGAATTAATTTCAAATCAAATGGTGGGAGTAAAAAGGCTTTCTTTGAAGATATTAATGAAAACTATGAGAGAGAAGTTGATGTTTTAAAAGAGCATTCTACCTATCCGATAGAGTTTCATATAGAAAAAATGGAAGAACCAATTGAAAAAATAAATATAACTATTGATGAAATAAAAACATTAAAAGAAAGAAAATCTACTGATGACGAATTATTAGAAAAAGAATTTATAGACGATGAAATTATTTATTCTAAGCCTCAAAAAATAGAGGAAAAAGATGTAGAAAAAATAACAGCTTATGAGAAAAAAATAGAGAAAAAGAGTTATTTAAATCTTATCATTGTTCTTTTGATCGCAATTATTCTTGCAGAAGGTATATATATTATTTATCAATCGAAAAATAATGATATAATTATGGCCTTAGAAAATGAAAAGAAAGAACTGAATAAAAAAATAGATTCTTTATCTGAAACGAATCAATCGCTTACAAAGGAGGTAGAAAATTTAAAATCAGAAAATGATTTTAAATTTAATAAGATGAAGGATTTAGGTACAGAGATAGCAAAACTTCAATATCAATTGAGTGAAATGCCTTCTCTGTATCAAAATTATGGGTATTTTACTTTTAAAAATGGAGATGTTTATATCGGTACTATGTTTGATGAAAAGCCAAATGGAATAGGAACTATTTATGCAAAAGATGCTTTAAAACTTGGACAGTTTAAAGATGGAATGAAGGAAGGTATCTTTTATTTCTTATTTAGGGATGGGCATTTAGAAACATTTACTTTTGAAAAAGATAAATTGGTGGTAAATGAGAAAAAGTCTTTGGAAGAAAACAAAGAAAATGAGTAGATAAATAAAGCAAGTGTTAGTATTATAAATATTATCATTTGCTTTTTACTATTGAAAAAAAGTTTGAAATATGGTATATTTTTGTAAAGTCGATGAAAAGAAGAGTAGTTTATATAAGGTTTTAAGAGAGTTTAGGATGGTGGAAGCTAAATAATTAAGTATAAATGAAACGTATCTTTGAGATGCTGGTTGAAATGAGTAAATCAGATGGGTTCCACCATTATATGGATAGAGGGGTACGTATGTACTATTAGAGTGGCACCGCGGATTATTCGTCTCTTTTTAGGAGACTTTTTTTTATATATAGGGAGGATTTATGTCATTTAAGAAAGAAGTTGTTGAATTACTGAAAGCAAATATTTCAGAATTAACAGAAGAAGAAATAATGGAGGCTGTAGAAGTTCCAAAAAATACGTCAATGGGAGATTATGCTTTTCCTTGTTTTAAACTAGCAAAAGTATATCGAAAATCACCAAATATGATAGCAGAGGAGATTGCCTTAAAATTAAACTCTCCTGCATTTGAACTCATTGAGTCAACAGGAGCATATATTAATTTTAAAATAAATAAAGAAAGTTATGCAAAATCTGTTATTGAAAAAATTATTACATTAGGTGATGATTTTGGGAAACAAGATATTGGTCAAAATAAACCAGTAGTTGTAGAGTATTCATCCGTTAATATCGCAAAAGTAATGCATGTTGGACATATTAGATCGGCAATGATTGGTAATTCTATTTCTAGAATTTATAAAGAACTTGGTTATGATGTGACTAGAGTTAATCATTTAGGTGATTATGGAACGCAGTTTGGGAAAATGATACTTGCTTATAAATTATGGGGAGATAGAGAAGTTATTGAACAGAATCCTGTAGATGAGCTTGTAAAATTATATGTAAAATTCCATGATGAGAGTGAAGATAAACCAGAACTTGAAGAAAAGGCAAGAGAATGGTTTACAAAACTTGAAAATGGGGATGAAGAAGCACTCCAGTTATGGCAGTGGATGAAAGATTTTAGTATGGTTGAATTCAATAGAGTATATAAAATGCTTAACTGTGAATTTGATTCATTTGCTGGAGAATCATTCTATTCTGATAAGATGCCAGCTGTACTGGATGAACTGAGAGAAAAGAATATTCTTAAAAAAGATGATGGAGCAGAAATTGTGGATTTATCAGAATATGGTATGCCAAATTCATTAGTTACAAAGAGAGATGGTTCAACTCTTTATGTTACTAGAGATATCGCTGCTTCAATATATAGAAAGAAAACATATGATTTCTATAAAAATATTTACGTTGTGGGAGCACCTCAGCAGCTACATTTTAAACAGTGGAAGCAGATTCTAAGATTAATGGGTTATGAGTGGGCTGATGATTGTGAACATGTAATGTTTGGTATGGTTTCAATGGAAGAAGGAGCAATGTCAACAAGAAAAGGACGTGTGGTAAAACTAGAAGATGTTTTATTAAAGGCAACAGAGAGTATTAAGAAAATTATAGAGGAAAAGAACCCAACACTTGAAAATAAAGATGAAGTTGCAAGACAGGTTGGTGTGGGTGCTGTTGTATTCCAAGAATTATTCCATAATAGAATAAAAGACTATGTTTTCTCATGGGATAGAATGCTTTCTTCAGAAGGTGAAACAGGACCATATGTACAGTATACTCATGCTAGAGCTTGCAGTCTGTTAAATATTCCTCATAGTGAAGAAAATATTGATTATTCGCTTTTAGATGATGAGCTTTCAATGGAACTTGTAAGAAAATTATCAAAATTTGAAGAGACAATAGTTGATGCAGCAGAAAAATATGAACCATCTATTATTACTAGATACGTAGTATCACTTGCTCAAATGTTTAATACATTCTATAATGGAAATAGAATAGCAGATCAAAATGAAGATGTTTTAAATGCAAGACTTGCACTTGTAAAAGCGACTAAGATAACAATAAAAAATGCACTCTATTTAATTACAATAGATGCACCAGAAGAATTATAAAAAAACTGGAGATTTTCTCCAGTTTTTTATAGCATATCAGGGTCTTTATCAAAATAAATCCTTTTACTCTTTTCTTTTATCTTATCAATGGATTGAAGCATATTTTTTATATTATGATTGATATTATCAAGACTCTCTTCATCCACATTATAATATAAAAATAAATCTTCAAATATTCTTGCGAGTTTTGATATGTTGTAATCCAAATCGATAAAATACGAAAAATTCTTCGATTTCATTGCATTTCTAAACTGATCGATATCGATTTTTATGCCATCAATAATCTCTTCTTCTGTTTTAAATGGACCGATATTTAAAGAATACGGTTTTATTCTTTCAAGAGTATAGGTATTATTTCGATTCAAATGATACAGATAAACCACACTATGATTTTCAAAATCAAAAGTCACATAGAACATTACATCTTCTATTTCAGTAATTGTGCCACCTATTTTTTCAATTTCATCTTTACATATTTCATGTCTAATCAGTTTTGAAGATATCATATAATCACCTCTCAAGAAATTATAACATAAAAGATATAATTTTGTCAAAAATTAACATTGTTTTTAAACGTATAAACAAGTACAATAGATGAGAGGTGAATATGAAAAATTTATTAGCAACACTTAATTCTAAGTTTACCCATAGTGCAATATCTATTCGGTATCTTAGAGAGTTTACAAGAGATAAAGAGTATATGCCCGAGATAAAGGAATATACTATCAATGAATATATACCAGATATTATAAGAGATATTTTAAAGGTAGATTACGATATTATCTGCTTTTCTTGTTATATCTGGAATATTGATATGACACTTAAAATAGCAGAAGATATTAAAAGAATTTATCCAAATATTATTATGATACTTGGCGGACCAGAAGTGAGTTATGGATCCGATGATATTATGAAAAAGCATCCTTTTATTGATTATATTATAGAAGGAGAAGGCGAGCTTACTTATAAAGAGCTGATGGAATATCTTTACTATCATAATAGAGATATAAGGGATATTGATGGGATTACTTATAGGCTGGATAAAGTATATAAGAATAAAAAAAGAGAGTATATTAAGAATTTAGATATTGTTCCCTTTCCCTATGAAACGCTTGAAGGACTAGAACATAAAAAACTATACTATGAATCATCAAGAGGCTGTCCGTATAGCTGTAAATACTGTCTATCATCAACAACTGGAAGAGTTCGATTCTTTTCTTTAGAAAGAGTGAAAAAGGATCTTTTATTTTTTATTCAAAGGAAAGTGCCACAAGTTAAATTTGTAGATAGAACATTTAATACGGATAGAAAAAGAGCGCTGGATATTTTTAAGTTCTTACATGAACATGATAATCAGATTACAAATTTTCACTTTGAAATTGTAGGCTCTCTTTTAGATGATGAAACCATAGAGTTTTTATCTACTGTAAGAAAAGGACTATTTCAATTTGAAATTGGTGTACAGTCTACCAATACAGATACCATAAGTGCTATAAGCAGACATTTAGATTTTAAAATCATTGCAGAAAAAACTGTAAAGGTGGCAAGCTTTAATAATATTCATTTACATTTAGACCTTATTGCAGGACTTCCGTATGAGAATTATGAGTCTTTTTTAAATTCATTTGAAGAAGTTTATCGTCTTAGACCAGAGCAATTACAACTTGGTTTTTTAAAGCTATTAAAAGGTTCAGCACTTAGATTAGAAGAAGATAAATATGACTATAGATATTCGAGTAGAGCACCTTATGAAATTTTTTCAAATAAATTTATTTCCTATAAGGAAATCACAAAACTAAAGTATTTTGAAGAAACACTTGAGACTTATTATAATTCAAATCGTTTTCAGAATTCTATAGAAATGATTTTAAAGAATTATGATAAGGCTTATAAGTTTTATTTGGAACTCTCTGAATATTTTCTAGAAAATGATTTATATGTCTCACATAAATTAATAAGATTATATGAAATACTCATTGAGTTTTATCAATTTAAAGAGTTTGATTATAGTGATTTATTTTATGAAGTAGTAAAACATGATTATTTTATAAAGAATAAAAAGAAAACATCTCATATATTTAATGAAAAAGACGATAAGCATTTTAAAAATAAATGCTATGATTATTTAAAGCCATTAGTAGAAAGACCAAAAGAAAGACTTAGAGAAGTTAATTTTGTTCAGTTTGAGTATGATATTTTAAAATATATTGAGTCTGATTATAATGAAGCTATAAGTGGAGAGTATACGATATTTTATGATTACGCTGTTGAGGACATACTGGATAGAGCATCTTTTAATTATATTGATATTTAAGTATTAGATATATTTTGTTTCTTGTGATATAATTTTAGTAAATATAACTTATCTAGAAATCGAGGGCTATTATGAAAAGAATTTTCAATAGATTGAATGTAATCCTATTTACTTTTTTTTCAGTTATCTTTGTTCTTTTGTTTATAGGAGTATATTTATATATATTACATATGGATTCCTTAAAAAATAATCATTTTAATGAAATAGATACTGTGGATGTATTGCTTTCAAATGATTATATAAAGGATGTGAAATTACCATCTTCTATTCAGACAAATCAACCATTTGATGTTTTAGTTGATGTTTCAAATTATGAGGGAGAGAATAATTCGATTTCTTTTTATGCAAGTTATAAAAATGTTTATATTTATGCTGATGATGAGGTGATATGTAAGCATATTAAAAACGAAAAATCATTAACAAATAGTGGGGGATATTATGTTGTGTTTTGTGATATTCCTAATGATTTAAAAAATAAAATTATTACCGTACGATTTGAACCGCTTATTACTTCATTAAGTGAGAATAAGATAGATACCATATATTATGGTGATAAAACGGAAATATTGATTCAAAATCTTTATTCCGATATGTTAATTGTTATTGTTTCATTTATAATGATATTAAATTTTCTAATAGTTATTTTATTAATAATTTCCAGACGGGATTTTTTTGATCAAGAAAACTATGGACTCTTACATTTAGCTATTTTAGGTTTATTTATCAGTTTTTATTTTTTAGCACAGACATGGTGTTTAGGTTATTTACTTATGTCTATGGGAGAATTAATATATTTTGTGGAATATACTATATTATTTTCAATATTTATTCCTGTTATATTCTTTTTAAAACATAGACTTGATTCTAAGTTTGAACTATACTATAATGTAATACTTGTTTTATTTGCAATAAATGGATTTTTACAATATATATTAACTTTATTTAAAATTACGGAGTTTAAGGCAATGATTCCTTGTACTCATGCGCTGATATTTGTAGCTCTTTTATTGATACTTATTTCATTTATTGGTACGGATAAAATAAAATATCCTACCAAAAAAGATATATATATACCGATGCTAACGATTATATTTATTGTTGTTATAGCATTAATATATTATATTATTTTTAATTATACAATCATAAAAAGTATATCTCTTATTATTTTAGTTTTCTTTTTCATTATTGAGTTTAAAATTATATTAAATAGATATTTTGATTTTAAAATCAAAATATACAGAGAACTAGCTTTAAAAGATACTTTAACAGGACTTGATAATAGAGCAGCATATATTGAATTTGAAAAGAAATTTAGTTCTAAACATGGGTATGGATGGGCTGTTTCTATTGACTTAAATAATTTAAAATATATTAATGATAAATATGGGCATCAAGCTGGAGATAATTTTATAAGGAGTTTTTCAGAAATTATACGGAGAGAATCGTTAAAGAAAAAATGGGTCAAAGTATTTCGAGTTGGAGGAGATGAATTCTTTGTTTTTATATTAAAAAACAGACAGTTTAATATCGAAGAATGGATAAATGATATTAAAGAAAATTTCTCAATAATATGTAGTTTTAATGAAGAATTTGAATCATCTTTTTCTGCAGGTAGTTATTATATATCAAGATCGAATTCCATTACTCTTGAAAAAGCATTTAATGAAGCAGATAAAAGAATGTATGAAGATAAAGAAAAATATAATAAATTTTAAAATGGAGGGAAAATGGGTTTTATAAAAGATTTTATATCAATTAATAGAGTTGTGATGAAAAAAACAAGTAAGAAATATGCTGAGAATATATCGTTAGTACTTGGTCTTTCGGGATATATCATAATATATTTTTTATTAATGTTCATATCATATTTTATATCATCAAAATTAGGAAGAGTAGGAAGCTATTTGACAGGTCTTCTTTCATGGTTTATATCTTGTTTTTTAATATCAGATTTTTTATATAATTTAGGAAGTATTATCAATGGTGGAAGATTTAGATTGAAGTATTTATTTAAAAATGCGAGAAGGTATTTTATGCCAACTCTTGCGGCAACGGCTATTCCAAGTATTGTAATCTTTTTATTCTCAAGTTTAACTAGAATATACGTGCCTAGAATGATTTTATATGTATTTTATTTGCTCTATGCAACAGGGGAAATTATCTATCAAAAGGATAAGGATAGTCTTGAGATTTTTGTATATGGACATCATTTTTTAATAGAGAATTGGAAATTATGGATTAGCATTAATTTTATACTCGGAGGAATATGTACAGGTATTTTTTATTTAATTCAAATACCAGTACTTTCTTTAATAGGATATATTCCACTGAGTGTGGATATTATGTATGTACAATTACTTGCAACGCTTTTAGTTGTGATTATACTTTCCGTACCAGGACTTTTTTACATGCTTTATAGAGGCTATATCTTTAAGATTCTCAGTGTATCTTCAAGTAGAAAAAGAGAATATATGCGAAATATTTATGGTGAATAAAAATATTATTGAAATTTCAATGTTTTTTTAGCAAACGTCAAAAATTTTCAAAAAAATAATAGCAAGATTAGAATATACTTGCTCAGAGTGTTGACAAAGTCAGAACGACTTTGTCGTATTTTTAAAGAAATTAGCAAAAATGAAGAAAAGATTAGAGCTAAAATCGGAGAATTCAGACTATATTTTTGTGAAAATGATAAAATTAATAGAAATCGTTAAAAAATGGACTTTGATGTTAATTTCAAAGTCCATTTGTCGACGGTCTGAACAAGTAGAAATACTTGTTATTTTTATATATGAATGGTAAAAGTAATAAATCATAAGCTATTTCATATGATTATCATTTTCAAGTAAGTTTTTCTATTATATTATGGTTTACATTATTTGTAATATCTTAAAAAGTATAGTAGAATAGAGTAGGATATTATAGGTAAGGTAAAAGGCTGATTAAAGCCTTTTATCTTAGAATATGAAAAAGATGTGGTGAGAAATGAAAAGAGTTTTATTACATACAAATGTAGTAAAGACTACAATAGATGTTAAAGGTAAATTATTAAGAAAATTATTAAAGTCAAATATGGATATCGTAGAGGAAAATCCAGATGTTATCGTTGTAATTGGTGGTGATGGAACCATGCTTACAGCAATAAGGGAGTATAGTTCATTAAATGTACCATTTGTTGGAATTAATACAGGGACGCTTGGGTTTCTTCCAGGATATCGATGGGATGAACTAGATGTATTTATTGATGATATAAAGAATGAAAAATTTGAAATTCAGAGTTATCCTCTTATTAAAGTAAAGGTAAAAACAATAAGAGGGAGCTATATTGAAAGATATGCTTTTAATGAAGTAATTATTAAACATTTAGAACCTAGATTAATGGAAGCTAGAATTTATTTTAATGAGGAAGAATTTAATTATTATACAGGAGATGGTTTTATTATATCTACACCGATTGGTGCTACGGGTTATGCCATTTGGGCAGGTGGTGCAGCAATGCATTCAGATCTTCAGGTTTTAGAGCTTACGCCACTGAGTCCCAATGATAATAGAGTAAATAGACCGCTTATGACGTCCATGATTATTCCAGCAGAAACAAGGATTAATTTTAATGTGATAAAGGCAGAATCTCGCCAAGTAATTGTTGCATGTGATGGGATTAGGATATCAAATGATTATATTTCTGAAATCTGCATTACGGCTACTAATAGAGCGGTAAAAATAATAAGAGATAAGAATTATAGTTATTATAATCATTTTAGAGAAAAAATTATAGATAAGAATATAATAAGAGGGTAGAATGTTTAAATTAAAAAAGATGTTTTCAAGTAAATTAGATAATATTGTATTTGTTGAACTAAAAAAAGAAATTAAAGTCAAAGATATAGTATTAGATAAAAATATTCCACTACCGATTTTGTTTGCTGATATGATGGATAAAGTAAAGGGAGTGAGTGATGAGGATATACATACAGAGAGTTTATTAAAAGGAATGGCTTATATCATCGCATTAGATGATGAATTTAAGTATAATGAATATTATAAAAAAATTCTTTTAAAAATAGAGAATATAGGTTTTCATCTTTTAAAAATAGGGCTTAACTGTGCCAATAAGAATGAAAAAATCGATGCAATGATTTTCTTGAAAGCAGGGCTTTTATTTGATAAAGATAATCTAGATATGCTGATTAATTATGGAAGGTGCGCAATAGAGCTTTCTTATGAAGAAAATGAATATTCAGCGTTTTTATTAGATGAGAGTAAGAATGTATTTGAATATTTAAAAATGAAATATCCAGAAAATCCTTATGCCTATTATCAGCTTGGTTTTATTTATTCTAATGAGAATAATTATATCTTAGCAGAAGAAATGTGGGTTACAGCGATTAAACTGAATATTGATGAGAATAAAAAACATGAAATTGTAACGAATTTACATGATTTAAATGCAAAGATTTCTTTTGAAAAAGGACATACACTGATTTTAAATGGTAGAGTAGAGGAAGGACTTGAAATTCTTTTGTCGCTGGAAGAAGAATACGTTGATTGGTGGAATTTAATGTTCTTTATTGGACTTGGCTATCGAATGAGTAAGGAATATGATCTTGCTCTTAAATACTTTGTAAAAGTAATTAATTTAAATACAGGTCATAAAGAAACATATAATGAAATGGGTCTTTGCTATATGACAATGGGTAGGTATGATGATGCCATTAATGTATTTAAAGAAGCGCTTAAAATACATAGAAATAGTTCAGAGCTACTCTGTAATTTAGCAATTGTATATATGCAGATGGGAGATTTAAACCTAAGTGAAAAGTATTTAATGGATTCTTTAAGAGAAAATCCAGAGGATGAGATTAGCCTTGCATGGTTAGAAAGGTTGAAGACACTTAAGAAATCTTAACAAACTTGAATTGAATCAAAATATAATATAAAATAAAAAAGATAAATAGAGGGGGATATATGATTAAAAACATTGATGATTTAATGAAAATTGCAAAGAGTCAAAAAACAATGAGGCTTGCTGTAGCTGCAGCGCATGATGAAGAAGTATTACATGCAGTTATGAATGCAAAAGAATTAGATATTGTAGACCCAATATTAATTGGAAATAAGTCAAAAATAAAGGAAATCGCAAAAAAACATTCATTTAATATTCAAGGTGTGGAAATCATCCATATGGAGGATTTAACATTTATAGCAAGAACTGCTGTTGAACTCGTGAGTGAAGGGAAAGCAGATTTTCTAATGAAAGGACTTATTGATACTTCCATCTTATTAAAAGCAGTATTAGATAAGGATATTGGACTTAGAACAGATAATAGATTAAGTCATGTGATGGTATATGATGTGAAAAATTATCATAAACTGCTATTAATGACAGATGGTGGAATGAATATTTTACCAGATTTTGATGCAAAGAAAGAAATTGTGAGTAATGGAATAGAAGTAGCAAGAAAACTTGGAATAAATCCAGTGAAAGTTGCATGTCTTGCAGCAAAAGAAAAAGTGAATGATAAAATGATTGCAACAGTGGATGCAAATAAATTAAAAGAATTAAGTCATAATAAATATTTTGGGGAAGATATTATACTGGAAGGTCCACTAGCATTTGATTTAGTGGTATCAAAGGAAGCTGCAAAGATTAAAGGATTTGAATCTGAAATTGCAGGAGATGTTGACTTAGTTCTAGTACCAAGTATAGAAGTTGGTAATGGAATAGGTAAAACAATAACATATTTAGCTGATGGAAAATCTGCTGGGGTTATTATGGGTGCTAAAGCTCCTATTGTACTCGTTTCAAGAGCAGATAGCTATGAAGATAAATTAAATTCTATAGCACTAGCAAGTGTTATAGCGTCTAAAAAATAAGATTGAGGGGGAAGTATGAAGAAATTTATGACGGGTAATGAAGCGGTAGCTCGTGGTGCTTATGAAGCTGGAGTTACATATGCTGCTGCTTATCCAGGTACTCCAAGTACGGAGATACTTGAGAATATGGCGCAGTATAAAGAACTGATTGCAGAGTGGGCTCCAAATGAAAAAGTTGCACTAGAGTGTTCTATTGGAGCATCATTTGCAGGAGCTAGAAGTCTTGCTGCAATGAAACACGTTGGTGTGAATGTTGCTGCAGACCCACTTTTTACATGGGGTTATACAGGAGTAACAGGTGGTTTTGTACTTGTTTCAGCTGATGATCCAGGTTGTCACAGTTCACAAAATGAGCAGGATAATAGATATTATGCAAAATTTTCTAAGATTGTATGTATTGAGCCATCAGATTCACAAGAATGTAAAGACTTTGTGAAAGAGGCTTATGAGATTTCAGAAAAATTTGATGTTGCAGTATTATTTAGAATGACAACAAGAACTTGTCACTCGAAAGGACTTGTAGAGCTTGAAGAGAGAGTAGAAGTACCAATGGTACCTTATAAAAAGCAGCCTCAAAAATACGTTGCTGCACCTGCTACTGCAAGAATTCTACATCCAATTGTAGAAGATAAATTAAAGCGATTAGAAGAGTATTCAAATCAGACTTCACTGAATAGAGAAGAAATGAATGATACTAAAATTGGTATTGTTACATCTGGTATAGCATATGAATATGCAAAGGAAGTTTTTGGAGAAAATGCCTCTTATTTTAAAGTAGGGATGTCTTATCCGCTTCCAATGGATCGAATTAGAGAATTCTCTAAGAAAGTAGATAAATTATACGTTGTAGAAGAGTTAGAACCATTTATGGAAGAACAAATGAAAGTAAATGGTATCGATTGTATTGGTAAAGAGCTTATTCCTAATATTGGGGAGTTAAATCCTGATATCGTAGCAAAATCTCTTTTAAATGATGAAAAGAATTTACTTGAAATGCCAGCAGAAAAGAAAGTAGCTAGACCACCAACACTTTGTACTGGTTGTCCACATAGAGGATTCTTCTATGCACTTTCTAAAAAGAGAAAAGTAATTGTTACTGGTGATATAGGATGTTATACACTTGGTGCTGCTGATCCACTTAATTCAATCGATTCAGTAATATGTATGGGTGGTTCCATATCAATGGGTCATGGTGCAAGCCAGGCATTTAAAAAGAATGATAAAGATCAAAAAGTAGTTTCAGTAATAGGAGATTCTACATTCTTCCATACAGGTGTTAACTCTTTAATGACAGTTGCATATAATGGTTCAAATACAGTAACATGTATTTTAGATAATAGAATTACTGGTATGACAGGACATCAAGAGAATCCAGGAACAGGATATAAACTTCAAGGAGAAGAAGCTAAGCAGATTGATATTCCTAAATTATGTCATGCAATCGGTATAGAGCATGTTGTTACTGTGAATCCACTGAATTTAAAAGAAGTAGATGATGCACTGGAAGAAGCATTTAAATTTGATGGTCCTTCAGTAATTATTACTAGATGGCCATGTGTACTAAAGCATTTCTCTGATCAAGACTTTGCTGAGTTTGAATTAAAGAGAAAGCAATATCACGTTGATATTGATAAATGTAGAGGATGTAAGATGTGTATTAAAACAGGTTGTCCAAGTATTAGTTTTGATAGTAAAGCAAAGAAAGCTAGTATTGATTTAAATACATGTGTTGGCTGTTCTGTATGTTCACAGTCATGTCCATTTGATGCAATAGAAAAGGTGGTGGATTAATGGTTAAGAATGTTCTTTTAGCGGGAGTTGGTGGACAAGGTATTATCCTTGCAAGTAAGATTTTAGCTGCTGGTTTAATCAAAGGTGGCTATGATGTAAAAATGTCAGAAGTTCATGGAATGGCACAAAGAGGTGGTTCTGTTACAACGCAAGTACGATTTGGTGAAAAAGTATATTCTCCAATCATTGGAAAGGGTCAAGCGGATATTCTTGTTTCATTTGAAACAATGGAAACAGGTAAGTGGTTAGAATATCTAAAAGAAGATGGAAAAGTAGTTGTAAATGAGTTTGAAATTCCATCTGCACCAATCCTTGCATGTAATGCAGAGTATCCAGAAAATATTATTGAAACATTAAAAGAAAGAGCGGATGTTACTGCTTTTAAAGCAAGTGATCTTGCAAAAGAAGTTGGTAATATTAGAACAGCAAATGTGGTAATCGTTGGTGCACTTGTAAAAGCAATGGGTCTTATGGATATTGACTGGGAAGAAGTAATAAGAGAAACAGTAAAAGAAAAATTCGTAGACGTTAATATTAAAGCACTTAAATTAGGTATGGCACAGATATAATGAGTGGGCTTTTGCCCACTTTTAAAAAATATAAAAAAACACTAGACAATTAATAAAAATTATAGTACAATTACTTGTACGTTTAAAAGATATGTTCCGCTGTTGGAAAAGGTCCATTAAGAACATATGGTGAGGAGGAAAAAATGAATAATATTATTAAGAGTATTGAAGCAAAGCAGCTTAATACAGAAAGACCAGAGTTTAGAGTTGGTGATACAGTAAGAGTTCACTTAAAAATCGTTGAGGGTAAAAGAGAAAGAATTCAGATCTTCGAAGGACTTTGTATCAAGAGACAAGGTGGTGGAGTTAGAGAAACATTTACTGTTCGAAAGATTTCATCAGGTGTTGGCGTAGAGAAAACATTACCATTACATTCACCAAAAGTAGAAAAGATTGAGGTTGTAAGTTTAGGTAAAGTTCGTAGAGCTAAAATTAACTATATCAGAGATAGAGTTGGTAAATCTGCTAAAGTTAAGCCAAGAAGACCAAAA
>PDWI01005606.1_pt1 | contig 16104 bp, 17 predicted proteins | sample 1430891 | NCBI WGS metagenome assembly PDWI01 (sample SAMN01162508, study PRJNA174530) | Oral metagenome, whole genome shotgun sequencing project. | biome: Marine environment; feature: Marine mammal; material: Swab sample of the gingival sulcus; isolation source: swab sample of gingival sulcus...
GAATTTATTATCGATGTGTTTGTTGCATTAAGTTTTTTTGGTGTGGTGCTGTACTTAAAAAAAGTATATATTTTAGCTAGGCATATACCAATTAAGTTTATGGCATTTGTGTTTTTTATGCTGGTTGTTCTTTATTATTTGTTTTGGATAATCAGTGAAAAGATGGATAAAAAACAGCGTTACTATTAATAGTAACGCTACTTTTTGAAAGAATTATTTTTTTATAAGTATCTCATCAACATTATAGTAAGTTTGAGTTTGTTGACTTGCCAGTAGTATATTTTCAAAAATTCCTAGACTGTTCATGACATTAAGATACTTTTCTTTTAATTTTGAAACTTTACGTTTTGTTGAAAATCCGATAATTAGTGTTATATAGTCTGTATTTTCGTCGACATCAATTACGGAAATGTCAGTCAGTAAACTGTTTTTACAGTCTATATAGTAATAAAGTATATCCTTTTTGTTGATGCCTGTAATTATGTTGTTGATAAACCCAATATTGACATTTAGGGTAGAATTTGAATTTCTAAACTTATACTTAATTTCGTAGTTGTACTTAATCGAACTTCGTTGTGTTGTTGTTACAGTCTTAAAGTTTATATCGTCAACGTAGGTGTAGCAGTAGTTTTGGTCGCTTAAATTTTTCACCTCACGATAGACATCTTCATAGACTTGATTTTTTGTTGTAAGGTATGTCTTTTTCTTGGTTTTAAAAGATTCCGTTGTTATATCAAGTAGGATGAATGTGATTAGTGGTATTAGTAGTGCCAGCTTTATGTTTTGTGATAAGCTGTTGTTTAGTATGACAACGAGTGAAAAGAACATTGCGGTGTAGAAATTAAAAAATGTAATTTTTTTCTTGTTAAATATTAGTTTAAAAAGACTGATATAAAAGAAAAAGAACAAAGCAAAGTATAATAAATTTTGTGCCTTGCAGTTACATGTTATGGTGTATTTTTTATAAATATAAAAAGTTATTAGCGAGAATATTGTTGCTAAAATTGCTTGTTTTAAGTGTTTTTTTTCTTCGATGCTCAATTTAATCCTCCTTGACATCTAGTGTTAGCATATTTAAAATTTGCGTATACATCTCAGCGTTAAATTTATCCCAGTTTTCGCAAATTAACTCAGCTTTTGAGTTTGTTTCGGTGTTAAGGTTTATTTTTATAAAAGAGCCTTGTGGCTTTTTAAAGTACAGTTCGATATTAGTGTTGTTATCTGATGTTTTAAAGTAAAATGAACTACTGTATTTTTGTTCTGATTTTAATAGGTTTATTTTTTTTATCTCATTGTCTAAGGTTAACTTGTGTACTGAGTTAATTTTGTCTTTAAAACTCACTATTGTGTCTAAGCCGTCTTTTGAAAGTGTGTAAAACTCAGTTCCTTTTTCGGTTGACTCAATTAGGTTGTCGTTGAACATTTCGTCTAAAAGAGAGTTGGTCATAAAGATGTTCAAAAACTCCAGTTTTAGAAAAATATCAGTTACTTCGTGCAGTAAAACCTTGTCGCCTAGCTCATTGAATATATAGAGAAGTAATAGTTTATATGTAAATTTATCTTCCTTGTTCATATTGATTAACTGAAATTTCAAATTTCAGTATTACCTCCTTTGCAACATTATTTATTATAGTATAATAATACTGTAATTACAAGTGCTTTTAGTAAAGCAACTTTGTTATAATTTAAGTAGGTAAGAAGTGTTAACTTTTACAAAACGTTTGCCAAAACTAAAAGTTTGCGTTATAATAAGGTATAGTTTTAACAAATATGTGCTAAGCATTAACAAGTTGTTAAGTGAGCAATAGCATATATGGTGTTTATAAAAAGGAGTGGTGATGGTATGAAAAAATTAGTTAAAATTTTTGGTATTGTTTTTGCAACTACTTTAGCTGTATATTCAGTTTTTAAAGTGGTGAAATTAGTTAGGAAATATAGTTTAGTACCAGTGCTAGGTGGACTATCAAGACTTGGTGCTAGTGGAGCTGATGTGATTGATATATCTAAAAATGGCACTAAGTTTTTATCATTAGCTGACAATGAGGGTTTAGAAGCATTTAAAGACTATTTAGATGTAAATGGTTATAAATTCATCGGTCAATTTGGTAATTCTAACCTTTATGAAGTAAACGGAATGGAAATAATTGTAAAAAGAACAAAATTGTTTGGTAGATATTACCTATTTGAGATATATAATGAAAGATATTTTGAAAATTCAGATAATAACGCGTACGCATAAAAATAATAGACAACTGTCGTAAGGAGGATTTAAAATTTATGGAACGACACTTATTAGAAAAAATGGGCTTTGCAACACAAGCTATACACGGTGGAGTAGTTAAGGACAAAAATTCAGGAGCTTTGGCAACACCTATTTATCAGACATCGACTTTTATATTTGATTCTGCGGAGCAAGGTGGTAGACGTTTTGCTTTGGAAGAGGAAGGATATATTTACACTAGGTTAGGCAATCCAACTTTGACAGTTGTTGAAGAAAAACTTGCTATACTTGAAGGTGCAGAGGCGGCTATGTCAGCGGCATCAGGTATTGGTGCTGTTACATCAGCGATTTGGCCAATCGTAAATCAAGGTGACCATATTATCGCTGACGAAACAATTTATGGTTGTACATTCGCCTTTTTAAACCATGGTATTACAAGATTTGGTGTTGAGGTAACTTTCGTTGATACTTCTAATCCAGAAAATGTTAAAAATGCAATGAAACCAAATACAAAACTTGTTTATTTAGAAACACCAGCTAACCCGACTTTAAAAGTTTGTGATATTAAAGCTATCTCGGAAATCGCACATGCACAAGAAGATGTAATGGTAATGGTTGACAATACATTTGCTACACCATTTATCCAAAAACCGATTGAGCTGGGAGCGGATGCTATAATTCACTCTGCTACAAAATACTTAAACGGTCATGGTGATGTTATTGCTGGTTTTATCGTGGGAAGTAAAGAGTATATTGACCAAGTAAGACTGGTTGGTGTAAAAGATATGACTGGAGCATCGTTAAGTCCGTTTGATGGTTATCTTATCCAAAGAGGAATGAAAACTCTTGAAATAAGAATGAAACGTCACTGTGAAAACGCAATGAAAGTTGCTGAATACCTAGAAAAACATCCGAAAATTGACAAGATTTATTATCCAGGATTAAAGAGTTTTGCACAATATGAGTTAGCTCAAAAACAAATGAAAATGCCTGGTGCTATGATAGCTTTTGAAGTAAAAGGCGGTTTTGAAGCTGGTAAAAAATTAATAAATAATGTTAAGTTGATGAAACTTGCGGTAAGTTTAGGTGATGCTGAATCACTTATACAGCACCCTGCATCAATGACTCACTCTACTTATACAGAAGAGGAATTGGCTGCTGCTAAAATACCACAAGGTCTAGTTAGGCTTTCAGTTGGTTTAGAAGACCCAGAAGATATTATTGCAGATTTAGAATCAGTTTTAAATACATTATAGTCAAATATAACGTGTTATTTGAAAAAACTACCATTTTGGTAGTTTTTTTATATCTAATTCTATCGACAAATCTCAACAATTTTGTTATAATAAAACCGCGTATGTCTGGATATACGCTTTAAAATAAGTATAAGGAGAGAATTATGGATAAGAAAGTAATATTTAGTGGCATAAAACCAACTGGTAAGCTAACATTAGGAAATTATATTGGAGCTATCAATGAGTGGCAGAAAATGCAAGATGATTACAACTGCATATATAGCATAGTTGATATGCATGCACTTACTATTACTCAAAATCCTGCGGAATTTAGAAAAAGAACCTTGGAGCAAGTAGCACTCTATATAGCATTTGGTATTGACCCAGAAAAAAGTATTATGTATATGCAGTCGCATGTATCGAAGCATGCTGAATTATCATGGCTTTTGTCTTGTCTAACATATATGGGTGAGCTTAATCGTATGACTCAATATAAAGATAAAGTTGCCAAAGGGGAAAAGAATCTAAATGCAGGTTTGTTTACATATCCAGTGCTTATGGCGGCAGACATATTATTATTTGGCACTCATTTAGTACCCGTTGGTGATGATCAAAAGCAACACGTTGAAATCGCACGTGATATTGCGGAGAGATTTAATAATAAATACTCAGAAACTTTTGTTATACCAGAGGTTTATATACCAAAAGAAGGAGCTAGAATTAAGGATTTGCAAAATCCTGAGATTAAGATGAGTAAATCAGATGTAACGGATGCTGGTTGTATATATTTAGTTGATGAGCCAAATATAATTAGAAAAAAAATCAAACGTGCAGTAACTGATTCTGTTGGAACTATCACATATTCAGATGAAAGACCTGCGATTAAAAATTTAATTAATATATATTCTTCACTTAGTGGTATGGATGTGAAAGCAATTGAAGCAAGGTATGTCGGTAAGGGGTACAAAGAATTTAAAGATGAGCTTGCCGAACTGGTTGTTGATACGCTGGCTGAACCAATGCAGAAGTATAATGAGTTGTTAAAGGATAAAGATAAACTTCAAAAAATTTATACTGACGGTGCTATAAAGGCAGATAGACTTTCTAACAAAATTTATAGAAAAGTTAGAAAGAAAATGGGGCTTATCCCTTGCGAATTTTAAAATTTAATATCAATTTAAAAATATTTTGTAAAACACTTGACAATAAGTGGTATAATATGTATTAGAATAAAAGTGTATAGATTTAGATTTTAGTAACAAAATGTTAACATGTTATTGCGTGTTTAAAAGCAAAATTGTAATTAGCTAAGCTGTTTGCTCTTGATTCATAATATGTTATATGTGACAAAATCTATGGTAAAGGTAATTTTTGTAAATTAAAAAAGGAAAAGAAAGTCAATTTTGAGGAGAAGTTATGATTAAATTTGTGGGCGTTGATAAAGTATATGGCAAGAAAAACGCAGTTCTTAATGACATAAACGTCGAAATAGATAGAGGAGAGTTCGTTTTTTTGGTTGGTTCTAGTGGTGCAGGTAAGTCAACGTTTTTAAGGCTTATACTTCGTGAAGAAAATGTTAGTAGTGGTCAAGTTTTTTTAGAAGGCTGTGATATAACTAAGCTTTCACGAAGAAGGATACCTTATATCCGAAGACAGATGGGCGTTGTATTTCAAGATTTTAAATTGTTAGATAACAAAACTGTTTATGATAATGTAGCTTACGCTATGGAGATACTAGGCGAAAAAAATGGTGTAATTAAAAAGCAAGTACCGAAAGTTCTTTCGTTAATGGGGATAGAGTCTAAGATACGAAGTTTCCCTAGTGAACTTTCAGGTGGCGAAAAACAAAGGGTTGCAATCGCAAGGGCGATGATAAATAATCCGCCATTACTTATTGCTGATGAGCCAACTGGTAACTTAGACTATAAGACTTCATCAGATATTATGGATCTTTTAGCAAAAATCAACAAGCGAGGTACAACTGTTATCATGGCGACACATGATAGAAGTATTGTTGACAAGATGCAAAAGCGTGTAATTACTTTAAAAGAAGGCAAAATTATTAGCGACGAAAAAGGTGGGTATCACAGTGAGGATTAGGCCAATATATAATGTAAAGCAAGCAATTATAAATTTGTGGCGTAATGGCACAAATAGTTTGGGTTCAATATTTATTATGACGTTTACTTTTGCAATACTAGGAATAGTTTTTTCGCTTGTTTTAAATATAAATAATATAGTGCAAAACGTTCATGATGAATATGAAGAAATTGTTGTTTATCTTGATGAGGATTTAGGGTCAGACCAGATATCTAAAACTTATGAAGACATCAAAAGCATTGTGGGAGTAACAAATGTAAAATATATCACTAAAGATGCAGCTTTTGAAAAAATGAAATCAGAGTGGGGCGAAGATGCGTATTTACTTGAAGATATTACAGAGTCGCCACTTACAGATGAATTTGTTATAAGATTAAAAGACCTTTCATATACAAAATCCGTGGTTGAAATTATCCAGACTTTTAAGGGGATTGAAAAAGTAAAATATTATAAAGATGTAATTGATAAATTGATACTTGTAAGCAAGGTTATAGGTCAAATTGGACTTGCTATAATTGTTGTTCTTTTATTGTTATGTTTCTTTGTAATTTCTAATGCTGTTAATATAGCTGTAAATTCAAGACGTGTCGAAATTAATATTATGAAATTTGTTGGTGCGAAGAATCACTTTATAAGAGTACCATTTATCATTGAAGGTGTACTGATTGGTTTAATATCAGCACTAGTTTCATCGGTGGTTGTTTATTTCGCATATAGTTATATGATTGTTGATATATCAGAGCAGTTTTTAGGCTATGTACAGTTTTTGGAAGACCCACTACCAGTAGAAGCGATTATAAAACACTTTATTTATATTGTTTCAGTTCTAGGAGTTGGTTTGGGTACGCTGGGTGCAATAAGATCCACAGGCAAGCACTTGAAGGTGTAAGAGGTGCTTATGACTAGAAAAAAAGACAAATTAGTTCTTTATTTATTAGTAATCTCGCTTTTATTTACAAGTGTCAGTTTTGCAAGTATTGATGCTGAAATTGATAAGAGTAAAAGACGTAAGCAGGAGTTTAATAGAAAGGTTGCTGAAAAAAGAGCAGAAATTATTCAAAACCAATCAAAACTTACTAAGACAGAGCGTGAATATTACTCGCTTAATAAAGAGATAGTTCAGATTGATGGAAAAATCGAAGATTTAAAAGATAAAATTACTGCCAAAGAAGCGTCGATAAAGTTTAAAGAACGTGAAGTTGAATTAGCTGGTATGGGTGTTGATAACCAAAAGCAAAAGCTAAAAATAAGACTTAGGGCTATGTATAGACTGCAAAAGTCGGGTTATCTGGAGATACTTTTAAAAGCTGATAGTTTGAGAAACGTATTAACAAGAGTTGAGCAAATACGTAGTATATTAGACTATGATAAAAAACTTCTTAAAAAACTGAAAGATGCTAAAAATAAATTGCAAATTATTAAAGCTGAACTTGTCAAAGAAAAAGCTGACTTGATAGTTTTAAAAGATCAAGAGCTTAAAGAAAGAGATAAGTTCCAAAGAGCATTGGCAAGAGTTGAAGTCATCAAAAAAACCTTGCAAGTTAAAAAGGCAAGTTTGGAAAGAGAAGAAAAATTATTTAGAGCTGAGATTGATGAAATCACGAGATACATTAAAAAGTTAGAGATTAAGAAAAAGTATGCTGGTGGTAAAATGAGATGGCCACTTGATTATAAGTGGCACAGAATCACATCTTATTTTGGTCGTAGAAGAGCACCTACACCTGGTGCAACTACTAATCATGGTGCTATTGACGTTGCAGTACCGAGTGGACAACCAGTATATGCAGCACAACGTGGAACTGTTGTTATATCAAGATACATGGGTAGTTACGGTCAATTTATTTTGATTGATCATGGTGGTGGTATCATGACGGCTTATGCTCATAATAGTCGTAGACTAGTTAGGGTAGGCCAAGAAGTTAAGAAAGGCCAAAAGATTTCACTGTCAGGTAGTACCGGTAGGTCGACTGGTCCACACCTTCACTTTGAAGTGCGGGTTAAAGGTACTAGGGTTGACCCGTTAAAGTATGTTGCTGTACCAAGATAGAGTTTGATAGGAGAAAAAATTGGAAAGAAAAACTTACAAATATTTTAGGGTAATATCAATAGCTTTAATTTTAATTTTGGGTGCGAGTACAACATATCTTGGTTTGGTAACTCAGGGGGTTATCGAGTATAAAAATGGTAAATATATCAAGGATAAAGAGTACAAGCAATTTCAAGCCAATAAAAAGCGTTATGCTAAAATAGAAAATTTAGAAAATTATGTAAAGACATTTTTTTACAAAGACACAGCAGATGTTGATTTTGAAGAGGGTTTGATTGATGGCGTTTTTTCAGCGTTAGATGACCCGTATTCTGTTTATTTCAACGCTGATGAGTTTAAAAAGTTTAGAGAAATGAATAAAGGTTCTTATGGAGGACTGGGCATCTCTATTTCTCCACCTAAAGACGGTAGTTATATTACTGTAATTGCACCATTTGAAGATACACCTGCTTATAAAGCTGGTATCAAACCAAAGGATAAAATTGTAAAGGTCGATGGTGTTAAATATAAAGCTGACGAAATGGAGATGGCTATTAAAGCCATGAAGGGCGAACCTGGTACTAAGGTAACTTTAACAATTTTGCGTGACGGTAAAGAATTCGATGTAGCTATGAATCGTGAACAAATTGTTATAAAATCTGTTAAAAGTAGTCTAGTTGAGGGTAATAAAGATATTGGGTATTTAAGGATTACAACTTTTGATGAAAAAGTTTATTCAGAATTTGTTGAAAACTTAGACAAGTTGCTATTACAGGGTGTTAAAGGTTTAGTTATAGATTTAAGAGATAATCCTGGCGGAAGTCTTTCAGAAGTTGTAAAAGTTGCCGATAGACTATTAGGGAAACAAGTTATCGTATCTGTAAAGGACCGTAATGGTGATAAAGAAGTATTTAATTCTGATAATAGAGAGCTTGGCATACCTTACGTTGTTTTGGTAAATGGTAATTCGGCTTCAGCTTCTGAGATATTAACTGGAGCGATTAAGGATACTAAATCAGGCACGATAATTGGGACAAAAACCTTTGGAAAGGGATTGGTGCAGACAGTAATACCACTGGCGTCAGGTGATGGTTTTAAATTGACAATTGCTCAGTACTTTACACCAAGCGGAGCTTATATCCATGAAAAAGGCATAGAACCGGATGTCAAATTGGAGCTAGCGAAGGATTTTAATGTACTAGACAAGTCAACGGATAATCAATTGCAAAAGGCTGTCGAAGTTCTTAAAAGTAAATTTAACTAAGGGGCAAAACTATGATTTTGAGAAGAGCAAACATATATGATTCAAATGATATAGCCAAAGTACATGTAGATGTATGGACTAGCTTTTATGAAAGTAGAGTATCAGAAGAGTTTTTAAATTTTTACGATTTGGAGAATAGAAAGAAGTTTTGGTTAAAATTTATTGGGGAAGGCCGAATAGCCTTCGTTGTTGAAGAAAAAGGTGGCGGTATTGATGGTGTCATCGTGCCAAGACTGAAACGTGCCAGCCAAACTGAAAATATAGGTGAAATCCTAATGCAGTTTGTAAATTCCAATGAGGACTATGATTTGAATAGGACTGCTCTTGTGATAGCTTGTGCTAAATTATTTGAAAAAAATAATGCAAACAAGATGTACACGTGGGTGCATCGTGAGTCTGATTTACTCGATTTTTATAGAAATTTAAATGGCGAGGAAAAGGACGCAAAGGTTGAAAGGCTAGACGGCAAAGACATCATCAAGATAAAAATAGAGTGGGATGATGTGTCAAAATTTATCAAGGACTATGAAGCAGAGCTTGACAAGCTCATAGTAGAATTTTAGTAAAGAACTTTAATAAAGTTCAGATATATTGGTTTTGTGTATTATAGGTAATTTTTTATTTTCTAGGAGGACATTATGTCAAAAAGAGTTACAGTAAACGGTTTTGGTAGAATTGGTAAATTAGTATTTAGAGAACTTATCTCAAATCCTAATTTTGAAGTTGTCGGAGTAAATGCTACTATCAAAGATGAGCCTGCAAAGACTCTAGCATATCTTCTAAAGTATGACTCAGCTCAAGGTGAGTTTAAAGGTCATGATATTGAAGTTAAAGAAGATAAACTTTATGTAGATGGTAAGCATATCGAAATTTACAGCGAACGTGATCCAGAGAAGCTTCCTTGGAAAGAGAGAAACATCGACATTGTTGTTGAATGTACAGGTGCTTTCAACTCTAAAGATGCTGCTAGTGCTCACTTAAGAGCAGGTGCGAAAAAAGTTGTAATTTCAGCTCCAGCAAAAGGCGATTTAAAGACAATTGTTTACAACGTAAATGATGAGATCCTAACAAAAGATGATGTTGTAGTATCAGGAGCGTCTTGTACTACAAACTGTTTAGCGCCAGTTGTAAAAGTTTTAGACGACAATTTTGGTGTTAAGAGCGGTCTTATGACAACAGTTCATGCTTATACAAATGACCAAGGTTTAGCAGACGTTAAACACAAAAAAGGTATTTATGCTAGACGTGGTAGAGCAGCGGCTCAAAATATCGTACCTACTTCAACAGGTGCAGCAGCGGCTGTTGGAAAAGTTTTACCACACCTTAATGGTAAACTTGATGGTATAGCTTTAAGAGTACCAACTGTAACTGGCTCAATCGTTGACCTAGTTGTAGAACTTGGCAAAAACGTAACTGTTGAAGAAGTTAATAAGGCAATGAAATCAGCAGCGAATGAAACTCTTAGATATATGGAAGATCCGATTGTATCATCTGACGTAATCGGCGAATCTCATGGTTCAATTTTTGACTCTTTAAGCACTAATGTACTTGAAGTTGAAGGAAAGCAAATGGTTAAAGTGCTTATGTGGTACGATAACGAAATGTCATACGTTTCACAACTTATTAGATTAACAGAGAAAGTTGCTAAATTAGGCTAGGAGGATAAAATTGTCTAAAAAAACCATAAAAGATGTCAATCTTACTGGCAAGACAGTTTTATTAAGAGCGGACTTCAATGTTCCGCTCAATGCCAGCTTAGAGATTACTGATGATAACCGAATAAAAGCTGAATTAGATACAATAAAATATATATTAGACCAAAAAGCAAAACTTGTTGTTTTTTCTCATCTTGGTAAAGTTAAAACTGATGAAGATAAAAAAACAAAGTCGTTGCAACCTGTTGCAAATAGACTTTCTGAGCTTTTAGGTCAAGATGTTAAGTTTTGTCCTGAAACAAGGGGTGAAAAGCTAGAATCTCTGGTAAAAGAATTGAAAGATTCAGAAGTTTTATTAGTACAAAATACAAGATTTGAAAAAGGCGAAACTAAAAACGACGAAGAATTAGGCAAGTATTGGTCATCTTTAGGTGATATTTTTGTAAATGATGCTTTTGGTACAGCACACAGAAAACACGCTTCAAATGTTGGTATATCAAATAATTTAGAAGCTGTTTCAGGATTTCTAATTGAAAAAGAAATTAAGTTTTTAGGTTCGGTAGAAAGCGCAGAACGACCACTAGTTGCAATACTAGGTGGTGCAAAAGTTTCGGACAAGATAGCTGTAATTGAAAATTTAATAGATAAAGCTGATAAAATAATCATAGGTGGCGGAATGATGTTTACATTCCTAAAAGCTATGGGCAAAAACATCGGCAAATCTTTAGTGGAAGATGACAAACTTGATTTAGCTAAAGAGATAATAAAGAAAGCTGCCGAAAAAGAAGTAGACTTACTTATACCAGTTGATACTGTTGTAGCAAGTGAATTTTCAAATGATGCAGCCTTTAAAACTGTAAGTGTCGATGAGATACCTGATGATATGATGGGACTTGATATCGGTCAAAAAACTTTAGATATGTTTAGAGAAGAACTAAGTTCAGCACATACAGTTATTTGGAATGGACCTATGGGAGTTTTCGAAATGTCTAACTTCGCAAAAGGTACAATTGGAGTATTAGAGACGCTAGCTAGTCTGAAAAATGCTGTAACAATTATAGGTGGTGGTGATTCAGCTGCTGCTGCGATAAAAAATGGACACAGAGAAAGTTTCACACATATTTCAACAGGTGGTGGAGCAAGTTTGGTTTATCTGGAGGGTAAAGAACTACCAGGTATAACTGCGATTGCAGATAAGTAGAGAGGAATGACTGATATGAGAAAACCTATTATTGTAGGAAACTGGAAAATGAATGGCTCTCTAAAATTAATAGACGAGTTTGCTGAAAAGGTAATCCCAGTATTGAAAGATGTTGAGATTGATTGTGGTATTGCTGCACCACATACTATGCTAGCTTATATAAATTCAAAGTTTGGTAATGACTTTATAATGCCAGCTCAAAATATGAATTTTGAAGAAAAAGGTGCTTTTACAGGTGAGATAAGTGCAGATATGCTTGTTGAATTAGGCATCAGTTCTGTAATAATTGGTCACTCGGAAAGAAGGATGTATTATGGCGAAACTGACCAAACTGTAAACAAAAAAGTACACAAAGCTTGCGAAAAAGGTTTTTTACCAATCATTTGTTGTGGTGAACAGCTTGAAGACAGAACTTCTGGTAAGCATTTTGAAGTTGTTTTGTCGCAGGTTGAAAAAGCCTTTAAAGATTTAGCTGAAAAAGATGCTAAAAATACTGTAATTGCTTATGAACCAGTTTGGGCAATAGGCACAGGAAAAACAGCAACTCCTGAAGACGCAGAAGAAATGTGTAAGAAAATCAGAGAAACTATGGAAAAACTTTATTCTAAAGATTTAGCTGATAATATAAGAATACAGTACGGTGGAAGTGTTAAACCATCAAACGTAAAAGAAATAATGTCAATGCCAAATGTAGATGGAGCATTAGTAGGTGGAGCCGCATTAAAGTCTAGCGATTTCATTGAACTTATTACATATACAAAAAAGTAGAAGATAAAAGGAGGTCATATGTCTAAGATTATAGATATATACGCAAGAGAAATACTTGATTCTAGGGGAAATCCAACAGTAGAAGTAGACGTTATGCTAGAAGATGGGTCATTTGGTAGAGCGGGAATACCTTCAGGTGCGTCAACAGGTAAATTTGAGGCAGTTGAATTAAGAGATGGCGATAAGTCAAGATTTTTAGGAAAAGGTGTACTTAAAGCAGTAGATAACGTTAATGATATCATAGCTGAAGAGTTAATTGGACTTGATGCAACTGACCAGTTGTACATTGACCAGTTATTAAATGAATTAGATGGTACTAAAAATAAAGCAAAACTAGGTGCCAATGCAATCTTAGGTGTGTCACTTGCAGTTGCTAAAGCGGCAGCGGAAAGTGTACAACTACCAATTTATCAGTACATTGGTGGAACAAATGCTAAAAAATTACCAGTACCAATGATGAATATTTTAAATGGTGGTTCACATGCTGATAACAACGTAGATATTCAAGAATTTATGATTATGCCGATTTCGGAAAGTTACTCGCAAACTTTAAGAATGGGAACTGAAATATACCATAACTTAAAAGCTGTTCTAAAAGAAAAGGGTCTTGTATCTGGTGTTGGTGACGAAGGTGGTTTCGCTCCAAACCTAGAGTCTAACGAAATGGCGTTACAGGTTATAATCGAAGCAATTGAAAAAGCAGGCTATAAGCCGGGTGAAGAAGTTGTTTTAGCACTTGACGTAGCAGCTTCAGAGATATATGACACTGATGCAAAAGTTTATGAATTAAAGGGCGAAGGTCGTAAATTAACTTCGGACCAAATGGTAGACTATTATGCTGATTTAGTTTCAAAATACCCAATTGTATCAATCGAAGACGGTTTTGATGAAGAAGATTGGGAAGGATTTAAGAAGTTTACAGCTAAATTAGGCGACAAAATTCAAATTGTTGGTGACGATTTATTTGTAACAAATACTGAAAGACTTGAAAGAGGAATCGCTGAAAAAGCTGCTAACTCAATCTTGATTAAATTAAATCAAATCGGTACTTTGACTGAAACTTTAGACGCTATTGAGATGGCTAAGTCAGCTGGATTTACAACTGTTATTTCACATAGATCTGGTGAAACAGACGAATCAATTATTGCTGATTTAGCAGTTGCTGTAAATGCTGGTCAAATCAAAACTGGTGCTCCTTGTAGAATTGATAGGGTTGCTAAGTATAATCAACTACTTAGAATCGAAGATTCACTTGGTGAAACAGCTAGATATGATGGCAGAATAAGATAATTTGATAGTTTAAATATTCCAAACGTCGTGGCTTAACATTGGCGTTTGGAATATTTATGTATATAACGTTTTGGGAGGAAGTTATGCAAAAATTTTTAAAAGTTACTGTTGTGGTTGTGGCGTTAATCTTTTCAACTGTTTTATTTCTTCATGCTAGTTCGGACGATCCAATTGTAAGTAAGACATATTTAGATAAAGTTATTGGAGAGCTTAAAAATGAATTAATTGCTAAAATTGAAAATACAAACTCTAATAATTCAGCTAGCAATACAACTAATGTTGCGGCATCTTTTAATGCAGTTCAATTTACAAGTGGACAAAAAATTATTTTCCAGGCTGGTACAGAGTTTATATTAAGAAGTGGAACAGCAAAAGTTATTGACCCTACTGGTAATGGCTTGTCAGATTTAACAGGTGGAAAAAATGTGTTGAATAATAACTTAGTTGGGTTAAATCACCTTATGATAGTGCCTAGGTCAGATGGTAGAGGTGTTGTTGTGACGGCGAATGCCTGGCTAATGGTAAAAGGTAGTTATGAAGTAGTAGAGAATTAATATGAAGAAAAATAATATTCTAGGAATAAATTTTGATGTAGTTACAAAAGAAACTGCAATGGCGAAAGTTAAAGAATTTTTAAAAGATGATAGTTGTAATGTGATTGTTACACCAAATCCTGAAATGGTGCAAAATTCCTTAGAAAATTCGCAACTTGCAATGGCTTTGAAACATGCCGATTTAACCATACCTGATGGTATAGGTATCGTATATGCTTCTAAAATGTTGGGGCTGGATATAAAAGAACGTGTGCCTGGTGTTGAACTTATGGAGGAAATTCTGAATCATCTTGCAAGAACGAATGGTACAGCATATCTGCTTGGTGCTGGCAAAGGGGTGGCTAAGCTGGCAAGTGAAAATATTACGACTAAATTTAGTGGTATCAAGATATTAGGTTATAGAAATGGCTATTTTAAACCAGAAGAAGAAAGTCAAATTATTGATGAAATAAACAAGCTATCACCTGATGTATTGTTTGTGGCACTTGGTTCACCTAAACAAGAAATATTTATCAATAAGTACCGTAAACATCTTAATGTAAAAGTAGCAATGGGGGTTGGCGGTAGTGTTGATGTTTTTGCGGGTGTTGTTAAACGTGCTCCGGAAATAACTCAAAAATTACATATGGAGTGGCTTTATAGAGCAGTAAAAGAACCTAAACGCTTTGTAAGACTAGGTAAAATTCCTAAGTTTTTAGTTCAAGTCATAAAATCCAAGTAATAAAAAACGCCGTTTGTACGGCGTTTTTTAAACCATTTATAAATTGACAGCCTTATCGACTAAGACATCTAAGGCATCGATAGTCATTGATATCAAAGGTTTGTCTAACGGTAGTAGACTTAACTCTGTGCAAGCTATTATACCGATTGTGTTTTCGTTTAAGCGACTTTTTAATAAGTTTTCAAATTCCTTACTCCTGTAAACGCCTTTATCCTTAATATCATATATTAAATCCATTACGAACTTTTTTTCGTCATAGTCAATATACAGTATTTCTAGTTGGTTTTGCTCGGCATATTTTTCATAAACTTTTGCTTGCAGTGTTCCGCTGGTTCCAAATACATATGCTTTATCGTAGCCATGACTTTTAGCACGTTTGACTGTTTCTTCTACCATGTTTATAATTTCAATATTGGTCATTTCACAAAATTTATCATAGAAATAATGCGAAGTGTTACAAGGAATTGCAATTTTTGATACTTGCAAAGAGTTTAAAATATCAAAGTCATTTTTTATAGCGTTTATGAAATCAGTTTCATGGCCAGTTAGAATTGAGTTTGTTCTATCAGGCAAAGTAGCGTGGCTCAGAATGATAGTGTCAATATGCTCAGAATCTTTTTTTGCTGGCGTCATTTCGATAATTCGTTTGTAAAATTCGTTAGTTGCTAGTGGTCCCATGCCGCCTATAACACCAAGTTTATACACGTTTACCTCCTGTTATTTTTCGAAAAACTTTTTTGGCGAGTGTGCCGTTAAATTTAAGCCAAGGTTTGATATCGTTGATAGCAAATATTGCTGGAGCCCATTTTTTTGTGACGCTATCAGTAAAACTTTTGGATACGCTTTGTTGTTTTGATTTTTTATACTTAATAACAGATAAAAAGTCCTCAAAGCCATATATAAAAGCATAGTTGGTATCATGGGTCACAAATTTACTTTCGGGTAGCTGTTTGCCTACCAAATCGCAATACGCAATGTAAGGCATGTTGATGCCAACTTTGTATATTAGACTATTGAAATTTGTCGTTCTAACATTAATTTCAATTAAATATATTTCACCAGTTTTTGA
>PDWI01005607.1_pt1 | contig 16102 bp, 15 predicted proteins | sample 1430891 | NCBI WGS metagenome assembly PDWI01 (sample SAMN01162508, study PRJNA174530) | Oral metagenome, whole genome shotgun sequencing project. | biome: Marine environment; feature: Marine mammal; material: Swab sample of the gingival sulcus; isolation source: swab sample of gingival sulcus...
TAGGCGACCACCGAATGGTGGTCAGTAGATCTTTTTAACATACCGCTTTGAGCGGTTCACAATTATAAAGCCACCGGTTTTACCGGTGGATACTTACTTTTCTTTAAATATAGAAGGATTGAACCATGCAGAATGCAATAGAAATAAAGCATCTTACCAGAGAAGAAAAACTTAGGATGATGGATGCTTTGTGGGCGGATTTATTATCAGAGGAAGAATTGCTCGAATCGCCGACGTGGCATAAAAATGCCCTTCAGGAAACAGAAAAGCGTTTTGCAGCAGGTAAAGAGAGAATTGTAGATTGGCATACTGCCAAAAAAGAACTACGGAAACACGTTGAATGAAAATTGAGATTCTCTCTTCAGGCATGACAGATTTGGCAGAAGGAAGACAGTTCTATGAGGCACAAAGCGAAGGGCTTGGAGAATACTTTTTTGATTCTTTGTTCTCAGATATCGATTCTTTAAAGCTTTACGCCGGTATTCATCCAATATTCTATGGTTACCACAGGATGCTTTCAAAAAGATTCCCATATGCCATATACTACAAACTAAAAGAAAAATCAGTAGCCACTGTATGGCGGGTGCTTGATTTAAGACGAGATCCACGAAGAATTAAAGGATCGTTACAAGATATATAGTATAGTCGGATGAATCAATGAGGCCTTGATCATTGTTTCGTCCAAACTGCATCAGGGTCGGTGTTTATATTTGCCCCGAACAGGTTGGAGATATTCAGAATTCTGTGTCATTGGTTAAGCTTCCGAAGCTGCCTCGTCAACTAACGGAAGTGTAAGCCAGGCCTGAGAATGGGCACCTCAAACATTGCCCGTCGGAAGCGTCTGGATTACGCTTCCGCGGGTCCAGGCACCACCCCTTTAATCTCAGAAGACGAATATATCTCAAATTTTCAACTCCTTATCAAGCCTTCCGTCGAAAAGTCGCTAATTGCGAAATTGTCAGAGGCCCGTTCTGAATCGGCATTGTCCATTTCTTGCTGGCCTTCTGTATCCCCAGGTAGCGCAATTTTAGCAGGCTATCCTGGTTTGGAAAAACCCCCTTGGTTTTTGTCTGTTTCCGGGATTGTCTGTGCACGGCCTCAATGGTGTTCGTCGTGTAGATAATCCGCCTAATTTCATCTGAATACTTGAAATACTGACTGAGCCGTTCCCCGTTGCTACGCCAGGATTTGATCACAATTCGGATAGTTGTCATTCCATTCAATTGATAAGTTGCAAATGGGGGCTACCCGGCGATTACGACGGCGAATTAAATGTGAAAAATCGTGAAATGGTCAGGGGAAATAACAGCCGACAGGTCGAAAATCCTACTCTGGCCCGAAAATTGTATAGAATTTTGTATAAATTATGTATATATCTGTGGCGTTGTTTTCATGGCATACACTCAAACCGCAGCAACGCTTTTGAAATACGTTCACGGGCTCAAAAAGAACCGCTAAACCAATGACAAGATTTTGACGTATTCGTCAAAATGTCTATGCTGGATGGAGGAGAAATGGTAAGTGACGCCGCCGGTTTCATGGCCGGACTGAAAAAAGAATCTTCAGACATTGCAATGATTGTGTCCTTTATTGGGATTCTCATGGCCATGATTCTGCCCTTACATCCCATTGTATTGGATTTCTTTCTGGCACTGAATATTTCCCTTGGTATTGTCATTTTGATTGCCACAATGTATACCACCAAGCCCATTGAGTTTGCCATTTTTCCCTCGCTGCTATTGGTCACGACATTGTTCCGGCTCTCATTGAACGTGGCATCCACCCGCCTGATCCTGCTCCACGGCAGTGAAGGCCCCATGGCTGCGGGTGCCATCATCATGTCCTTTGGCAATTTTGTGGTGGGCGGCAATTATGTGGTGGGGCTGGTTATTTTTATTATTCTGGTACTCATCAATTTCATGGTCATCACCAAAGGCGCCGGCCGGATTGCAGAGGTGGCGGCCCGGTTTACCCTGGATGCCATGCCCGGTAAACAGATGGCCATTGATGCGGATCTCAATGCCGGATTGATTGATGAAATTGAAGCCAATGAACGCCGTCAGGCCATTGCCCGGGAATCGGAATTCCACGGGGCCATGGATGGTGCATCCAAATTTGTCCGGGGGGATGCGGTGGCGGGTATCATTATTACCCTGATCAATATTGGCGGCGGATTTATCATTGGGGTGGCCCAGCAGGGCATGGAACTGGGAGATGCCTTGACCAATTATACCCTGCTCACCGTGGGCGACGGATTGGTGTCCCAGATTCCGGCATTGTTGATTTCCGCAGCCACAGGCCTTTTGGTCTCCCGGTCAGGCGCTGAAAATAAAATGGGCAAAGAGTTTACCCAACAATTGTTTTCCAGCGCCATGCCCATGATGGTCGGGGGCGTGGTGGTATTTTGCCTTGGATTGATTCCAGGACTGCCCACCATCCCATTTATGACCTTAGGGATCACGTTGGGTACTGTGGCCTGGTATTTTCTTAGAGAAGAGGAACAGGCAGAAGAAGAGATCGACCAAGAATTTGAGCAGGCAGCACCCTCGGGGCCTGAAGAGGTGGAACATCTGCTGGCGCTTGACACCATTGAGCTGGAAGTGGGATATGGGTTAATTCCCCTTGTGGACAAGCAGCAGGATGGCACGGTGTTAGGTAGGATTCGCGCCATTCGCCGCCAATTCGCCACGGAATTGGGGATTGTTATTCCGCCCATCCATATCCGGGACAATCTGAACCTGAATCCGTCTCAATACCGCCTCATGATTAAAGGGGTAGAGGCCGCCGGTGCAGAATTGATGGTGAATCATCATCTGGCCATGGATCCCGGCGGGGTGGCCCCGGCCATTGAAGGCATTGAGACGGTGGAGCCGGCATTTAATCTGCCGGCGTACTGGATTCCGCCGGAGCGTGAAGATGAGGCCAAGTTTGCAGGGTACACTGTGGTGGACAATTCCACGGTCATTGCGACACATCTCACCGAAATTCTTCGCACCAATGCCCATGAGCTGCTGGGCCGCCAGGATGTTCAGCATCTTCTCGATAACCTGGCCAAAACAAGTCCCAAGGCCGTGGAGGAGCTGGTGCCCAACCTGTTGAGTATCGGTATCGTCCAGAAGGTACTTCAAAATCTTCTCAGGGAGCGGATTTCCATCAGGGATCTGCTGACGATTGTGGAAACCCTGGCCGATTTCGCCCCGGTGGGAAAAGATCCAGACCTTTTGACAGAATATGTCCGCCAGCGGATTGCCAAGGGCATGCTGGCCTCGTATCTCCAGGAAGGAAAGGTCCTTCAGGTGATCACTCTGGATCCCTCCCTTGAGGAGATCCTCAGCAAAAATGTAAAACGCACAGAGCATGGCGTATATCTCGCATTGGATCCTGTCCTGATGGGCGATCTGGTATCCGCCGTCTCCAAACAGGTGGAGCAGTTGATGCCCATGGGGGTTCAGCCCATATTGATGACATCCCCCAACCTCAGGCGGCATGTGAGAAAACTCATAGAATCCTCACTGCCCACCGTATTTGTGGTGTCCCACGCGGAGATCGTGGATGATATTAATTTACAGGCCGTTGGAAAGGTAAGTCTCAGCAATGAATAAAAAAATATTTCGGGCCCCTAATATTCAAGACGCCCTTGCCACCATTAAAGAAGAAATGGGGCCTGATGCCATGATTTTATCCACCCGAAAACTTCCCAAGTCACCCAGGGATCCGTATGGAAAGGCGATGTTTGAGGTGGAGGCCGGATTCAATGTGGATCCAAAACCTGCCAAGACAGCGGCAGACGCATCGGACTTCAAGGGGCTGCGGGCAGATATTTCCGAGATCCGGGATATGATCGCCGTTGCCGGATTTTCAAGTGGCATGTCATCGGTGTTATGCCGTCATTTTGACTCAATGGGGGTTTTGGCCTCCTTGTTGCGCTGCGGGGTGAGTGACCGGCTGGCCTCATCGCTGATCCAGGATGCGTTGGAGGAAATTTCGCCGTCCATGACCCGGGCCGAACAGGTGAAGACGGTGAAAAAAAAAGTAATGCAGTGCTGTCTTTCACGGTTAAAGGTCAAAGATTTTTTTGACCGGAATAACTCTTCCGGTGTGCCCCATGTGGCCGCCTTTGTTGGCCCTACGGGCGTTGGGAAAACCACGACCATCGCTAAATTGGCCGCCCTGTTAACGTTCAATCGGAAAATGAAAGTGGGCTTGATTTCCATCGACAATTACAGGATTGGGGCCTTTGAACAGCTCAAAGCCTATGCCGGGATTATGGGGATTCTTTGCGTCCCCGCCTTTAGCAGCCAGGACCTGTCCTGCGCCCTGGATCGGATGCGGTCAATGGATATGGTACTCATTGATACGGCCGGCCACAGTCATTTTGATAAGGAAAAATTGGACGAAATTTTAGGGCTGATTAAAAATGATTTTAATATTTCAGTGCATTTAACCTTGAGTGTCACGGCGGAATTGATTAATATGAAGGAAGCTGCATCTGCATTTTCCATTTTTAGTCCAGACACCTATGTATTTACGAAAATAGATGAAACCAAACGGTGCGGCAAAATTTTAGATCAGGTCAGTAATTTCAACATCCCGGTATCGTTGGTCACTAATGGGCAGAAAGTGCCCGAAGACTTAATTATTCCCGACAGCCCGGGACTGATGAAAATTATTCTGGGGAATGCCCCAAAAGGAGATTAGGTGGATCAGGCAAAAGGATTGCGGCAAATGGCGTACACCAATGCGATGAATATCATAAAAGCAAATACGATTCCCGGTGGCACCCATTATCCAAACGTAGTTGCCATTACCAGTGGTAAAGGCGGGGTGGGCAAAACCAATCTTGCCGGGAATCTGGCAGTGGCCCTGTCCCGGATGGGACAACGGGTGGTCATCATAGATGCCGACGTTGGACTGGCCAATATCGACATCGTATTCAATCTCAGACCTGAATATAATATCCGCCATGTGGTCTCTGGCGAAAAAACGTTGAATGAGGTCATGGTCAAAACAGATCACGGTATTGGGATTTTACCGGGGGGATCGGGGTTTGCAGATCTAACCCGTTTAAGCCAGGGCGAAAAGTTGACGCTTCTATCGGAATTTGAAACACTGGCAGATCAGGCAGATATTATACTTTTAGATACAGGGGCCGGCATTTCGTCAAATGTGCTGTACTTCAATGCCGCAGCAGATCAATGCCTGGTGGTGGCCACCACTGAGCCCACATCCATTACCGATGCCTATGCATTGATGAAAGTGATGTCCCAGGAACATGGGGTTCGTCATTTCAAACTAGTGGTGAATATGGTGGAAAAGGAAGCGGACGGCAAGCGGGTGTATCATTCCCTGAGCAATGCATTGGATCGATTCTTAAAAAACGTGGTCCTTGAATACACCGGTAGTATTCCTTTTGATGCCGCATTGCAAAAAGCGGTTCGAAACCGGAGCATCCTGCTGAACGGTACTCAGCATTCGCCCGCTGGAACCGCCATGACAACCATTGCGAAACGACTTGCAGATGTTAGAAACGTTCATCACTCCCAGGGGAATTTGACATTTTTTATGAATCGGGTATTTGAGTCCATTGAATAAAAGACGGTAAAAAAAATCGTGAAATTTAAAAAACGAAAGGAAAAACCCCGTTCAGACTGGCGACAGGAAAGTATCATTGAGTATGCTTACCTGGTTCGGCTCATTGCATCCCGGTTTGCCATGCGCCTGCCTTCCAGTGTGCTTTTTGACGAATTGATATCAGCTGGCTCCCTGGGGCTTATTGATGCGGTGGATAAGTTTGATCCAGGAAAGCATACCAGTCTCAAAACATATGCCCAATACCGAATAAAAGGTGCCATTCTGGATGAATTGAGAAGCATGGACAGCTACTCAAGATCCATGCGAAAAAAAATCCAGGACATCAATAACGCAGTCAAACAGATTGAAGATGAAAAAGGGTTACCGGCAGATGACGATGAAATCTGTAAGGCCCTTGGGGTTGATCTGACCACCTACCACAAAATGCTCACGGACATCCACGGGGCCGCCGCATTGAGTCTGGATGAGTTTATCAGAACAAAATCCAACGACACATCGTCACAGACCCGTTACGAGGCGGGCATAAGCACCGATGAAACGCCTGCCGACGAGTTCGATAAGGCGGAGATGAAACAGGTGCTGGCAGACACTATTAAGACGCTGAATAAAAAAGAGCAGCTGGTGGTATCACTTTACTATTATGATGAATTGACACTCAAGGAGATCGGGGAAGTGTTGTCATTAACCGAGTCTCGCATCTGCCAGATCCATTCCGCCGTTTTAATAAAGCTTAAGTCCAGGCTGGACGCATACATGCAATAAAGGGGGCACTATGTCCGATGCCAATGTAGAAGAAGACAGTTTAATTTCCCAGGAGGATATTGACAAATTATTGGACGCCTCTTCCATTGAGGAAGCGGAAGGCCTTATCAATGACGGGGCTGATGCGGAAGACGATGCGGCAGGCGAACTCTCCCAGGATGACATTGACATGCTGTTGAACAGCCAGGATGAAGAGGATGAATCCAGCGTGTTGTCCCAAGACGATATCGACAGCCTTTTAGGCGGGGGCCCTGGTGATGTCCCTGAGGCGGACGACGATAATGCGCTGATCTCCCAGGAGGATATTGATCAGTTGATGGCATCTGCCGAGGATCCAAGTCCCCAAGACCGTATCGAAGATGACAACGATGAATTGGACGACGACGATGAACTGATTTCCATGGCTGATATTCAAGGGCTTTTGAATGATGAAAGGCAAGGGACAACAAAAGGTACTGCGGACACGCCAGACAATGGAGAAGATGATGCGAAGGAAGCGACCCATGCATCGGACGAACAGGCTGAGGCAGTTGGCGATGCCTCCCCGAAAGCACCCGATGCAGCCCTTTCATTGGAAGCCAATTCCCTGGATGCACCCATTGATGAATCAGAGGCTGCCGATCTTTCCCTTTGCTTGATGACCCAGGAGGCCATGGACGCCCTCATTGAAAATGACGCAATCGAGGCGCCTTCTAAAGATGCCAAAGACGATGATCCGGAATTAATTGCCCAGGCGGAGACGATTGACACCGTTTCCCTCGACGATGGCGAGGATGGACAGGATAACCCAGACGACGATGGTGACGCTGAGACGGACGATAATGCTGACATCGTCAGCCAGGAGGATATTGATGCCCTGCTCCAAGTGTCGAATGATGATGAGGAGGATATCCTCATTTCCCAGGATGACATTGATACACTCCTGATGGCGGCAGATCAGGAAGATGAAGACGTCCTGGGAGATAACTTTGATGATGGCGATGCGGATTTGGATCTTGGGGATCTGGATCAATTAATTGAATCCGATACAAATGACGCGCAATCAGGATCTGAACAGGTGGTGCTTGAGGCGGGGGCCGATGCCGGACAGGGTAACGCAGAAGACGATGCTAAGGCCCCCCAAAAAAATAAAAAGAAGCGCGGTTTTTTAAAATCAAAACTTATGATTGCGGCCTTATCGGCCGTGGTGACCCTGGGTATTTCCATACCTGTGGTGTATTTTACAGTTTTTTCAACAAAAAAAATGCCTCCACCGGAAACCCAAGTTGCAACACTGCCCGATCCGGATTTAGGTGTAGATATATCCGTTGAATCCGTTGATGTGGTGGAAGCGCCTTCTCCCCCATTTATCAAACAATCCGGCACCCTTGTGTTTCCAGATTTTGTGATCCTGGCATCGGATAAAATAGAGAAGATGACCTATGTATATGCAGATATCTCTATTGATTATTCAGATCAAAGGGCATACCATGAAATGAATAATAACAGTCCATTTTATCGAGATTTGATATATGATGCCATTCAGACCCGAATCGGATCTGAAAACGGCAGCAAAGTCACCGAAGCCGACTTGATATGGGGGATTGAGACCTCATTAAAAAAAGTATTACCGCCCGATTATATCCAGAAGGTCAGTTTTAAAAGCTTTAGAACCAGTTGATAAGGGGGAAGCATGACCACGGTTCCCGGACATAACCAGGTGCTTCAGCAATCCGGTCTGGCCCAGGAATTCAGTCACCAGGCCCACGCGCCAAAACCAGGGCCGGACCAGGCCGCCACCATCCAACAAGCCCAGCAAGTGGTAAAAAATACCACGATACAACGCAGCGAAGACTCAGAGCGGATGAAGCGACACAAACAGAGACAACAGCGGCAGCGTACAGGTCCGTCAAAGGCTGACGCCCAGGAAACAGAAAAGACGCGCCAGGCAGAAACGATGGCGGTGACGCCCAATGCCAGGGGGAGTCTGGTGGATACAAAAGTATGACGCAATTCATATCATTGGAATTTCTTGTTGCAGTTCTGTTTATTATCGATATTTTTATTATCCTATTACTGTTTCTTTTTGCCAGGCGGGTCAAACGTATCCTTGGATCCCAGACTGCTCAGAATGACAATGCGGTTGACGCCATTGAAAATGCCGCAGTATCATCCGCTGGGAACGCTGCATCAGACGTTTCGGCCCAGGTTCGCCAAACCCTGATGCCCTTGATTCAGGACGCCAAGGATACGGCCGAAGCATTTGATGTCCTGATTCGGGAGAAAAAGAAAATTACCAAAACCTTGAATGATGCCCTGGATTCAAAAATTATCAGCCTGAATCTGCTGCTTTCCCGGGCAGATGCCCTTGAAAAAAAAATGGAAATGCACCGGATGGTGCAACCCGCTGTGCCGCCGACTTTAACCAACGCCCCTCAGTCCAGTATTCAAAGCCCTGCCGCGCCCACAGTATTAGACCAACAAAATCGTATCATAGAGTTGTACTACCAACAGGTGGATATTGACACCATTGCAGAACAGCTTTCTATTCCTAAAGGTGAGGTCAAGCTTGTAATTGAACTCAAAGAAAAATTCGTGGCAATGGAGAATGCCTGATGCAGGTGGGCATTGAAATTTCATCTGCTGAAATACGCCTTCGCCAAAAAGACGGGTCTGCCGTTAAACTCCCCGGTGTCAAGGAGGGCGATTTCATTCGAACAAAGGTGCTGGACCTGCTCCCGGACGGACGGGTCCGTTTGCGGGTGGGGGGCCGGAATGTGATCGCTAAGGCAGCATTCCCCATGGTCAAAGGGGATCATTTGATCCTGGAGCTGGTCCGCCAGGGTAACCCACTGGTATTCAAACCCACGGCCCAGTCTGCGCTAACTGTGATGCCGGGACAACGAGGTGACCTGAGCTCCTTGGCCGCCTCGTTTTCAAAGGCCACGTTTTATCTGGAAAGCCTGGCAGCGATAAAGGATCCTGGCGTCAAAACCATTTTAGAGACCTTGGCCTTAAAATCTGGGAAGCGGGATGAGGGACTCCTTGCCCGGCTGATTGAGAATCTGGGATTGACCCTGGAAAAAAAATTGGCCGCCATGACAGTATCAAAGGGGCGTTCACCGGGTGGAAACCGTTTCTCAGAGGCGCCAGCTCACATATTAAAAACAGATTTAAAGGCAGCCGTGCTACACCTGTTGTCCAGGGACTCCGACAATAACGGAGCGAACCTGCTGAAAAACGCGTCTACCGCCATTGAAAGCTTTCAGCAACTCAACAGCCAAACCGCTGATGGCAACCGATTTCTGCTGCCGTTTCCCATCCTGGCACCTGGGTTTTTAGAATTCGGTCAATTATTTATCAATACCGGTGAAAATTCAGGAAAGGGCAATCAAAAAAAAGACCGGGTCATAGACGTTTCATTCTTGATGAATATGACAGCATTGGGAAAATTAAGGGCGGATTTTGCGTTTTACAAAAAAAACGTTACCGGTGGCTTTCTTCTGGAAACGCAGTCCATTTGTGATTACATGAGTACCCTGATGCCTGAATTAAAATTACGTCTTGCATCCATCGGGTTTAACGCCGGACACATTGGGTGTCAAGTGGCACCAGCCAGTTCATTTTCTTTGGGGGGGCTGGTGAAAGCCATGGCGGGAAGCGAGCCGGATGACAGCCGGACGTTGGATCTGGTGATTTAATCTTTATGTCATCCAACAAAAAGGATATTAAAAGTGCCGTCGCACTGCGATATGATACACTCAGGGATGACGTTCCCAAGGTAACGGCCAAAGGAAAGGGCCGAGTTGCAGAAAGTATTATTGAACTTGCAAAAGAACACGGGATCCCCATAAAAGACGATCCAGATCTTGTTGCAGTGCTTTCCGCCATTGATATTGATCAGGAAATCCCTGCGGAGTTGTATGTGGCAGTGGCAGAACTTTTGGCGTTTGTTTATTCCGCCAACTCGGAAAAATCCTCACCCTGATCGGTACCACCACTTAGTTTCGTCGCATTTTCACCAAGCTGGGCGCTGTCCACCAGACGGTTGCATTCCTGACAGACCATCCTGAATTCATTGACATACCCCCTGAACAACGTTGCATTGCAGAAGGGGCAATAGTAATCTCTCATATTCGATGGGGTATTCATTTCCAGCACTCCATAATCATAAAAAGCAGTATCTTTGCGCATCCCTGAATCTACAGTGTTGCAAAATTGTTATGTCTGATGACATATCTTTTTTATATGAAAGTCTGTGTAGGTTACTCAGATCTTTCAATTTTTGTTGTGGGCTGTGCCTGGGTGTTGATAGACCCAGTACGGCCCGTGGCCGTTATTAAATACAATAGGCACATTCGTACCGTTTTTCAATGGCCTGTTTTGCCATTTATCCTAAAGATCTGCCCCCCCCCCATGGGCAGCTTTTTCATGACAGGTGATCCTCTAAAAACATGTAGTTGCCCCAAAAAATAAAAACGATAGACAAATCGACGAATAAGGCTATAATACACTTTAAGTTTTATCTTACAATTTTAGATTAAACTAATTTAAAAGCGTGTTGGCGACTTTTCCGACACGCTACACAGACAATGAGATGCCAAAGGATGGTGGTTTAAAAGCGATAACGCAGCCGACCGGCATCAATAAAATTTAAAAATTCCGAATGCCTTTTTTAGGTTACAGGTGCTAAAAGATGAAATCCCTTGTTATCTATTCCAGCCGTTCAGGCAATACAGGCAGACTTGCCCAAGCCGTTTATGATTCACTCCCAGGTGAAAAAGGAATTGTTTCCATCAGCGATCTGTCAGGACAGGACGCAAACTGTGATCTGATCATATTGGGATTCCCTATAATGGCCGGCCGGGTGGAACCCAGGGCAAAAAAATATCTGTCAGCGTTCAATTGCAAAACCAAACTCTTTTTGTTTGTTACACATGGGTCCTTAAAAGCGTCTGAACTGGTCGCCAATGTCTTGGCACAGGCCCTGGATCTATTGGGAAACGTTGACTTGGCCGGCACCTTTACGTGTCAGGGCGAGGTTGATCCCAAGGTTATCGATAAACTAAGACGGGGCTCAAGGCCGCCGGCCTGGCTGGACGAGGCGGCGCATGCCAAAACACATCCCAATGACAAGGACATTGAAGAACTCACTGAGTTGATACAAAAAACAGTTGTTTTCTGATGACCGTTGAGTTCCAAAAATGAGCCGGATAACGGGTTTTCGGGAATTCGAGTCGCCTTATCCATTTTTCTTTCGGCCTTAGCCACCTGTTTTAAATAGTCTTACAAAATTCGTTGTTCTCAGCCGACGGCCAGTTCATTCGTGTGTTTTGATCATGATCCTGAATATCAAAAGAAGATACAATATCTCTCCAGCGGGGTGTTGGCAATCTCAATCAAAGGGTTTTCTGGGATCAGATTCGACTCGTCCCAACATCCAACCCGCTAAAAAAAATTGAAGGCCAATACGCAGCAGGTTATAATTTAAGGACATATATCAATTATGCGTCCATTGGTGTGCCTTGAGTGTAATTGAATCGACAAGCAAACGGGGCCTTTTATTTTGTGATCATGTGGTTAAAGGATTGAAATCATGACGGGATTAAAGCAGATCGGTAAGCGCATTGACAAGTTTGTTTCGGAGGGTAGATTCAGCCTCAACGAAGATGATGCGAAACAGATTTTCAAACAGTTGGGAATGCCCGTGGTCGAGGAACGACAGATTTATAATCTGAAAGCGGTGGCCCAGGCCGGGGATGAACTGGGGTATCCAGTGGTGCTCAAAGGCATGGTGAACAATACCCTGCACAAAAGCGACGCCGGACTGGTCATGGTGGGGATCCCTTCCAGAGAACGCCTTGAAGCAGCGGCGGTACGGATGAAAAAGCGGGCCACTGGTGGGCTGTCGTCTTTTCTGGTTCAACCCATGGTAGAAGGAAAGCGGGAACTTGTGGCCGGGATGTTCCGTGATCCCCAGTTTGGTCCCGTGGTGATGTTTGGCCTGGGCGGGGTATTGACCGAAGCCTTAGAAGATATCGTATTTAAAGTGCCCCCTTTGCATGAAGCGGATCTGGATGAGATGGTGGACGGCCTGAACGCCCAAAAAATAATGGGACACTTCAGGGGAGAGGCGGCGGTTGATAAAGGGACATTAAAACGGATACTGAGAGGGCTTTCGCAGCTGGCGGTGGCATGCCCGGCTGTCAAAGAGGTGGATATCAATCCCCTGATTGTCCAGCCCGATGGCACCCCCGTGGCGGTTGATGGTCTCATGGTATTAGACACTCCGGCCACCATCCCCCCGCGTAAATTCAAAATTGATTTTCACCAACTGAACGCATGTTATTATCCCAAAACCATTGCCTTTGTGGGGGCCTCGTCCACGCCCGGAAAATGGGGCCATATGCTGCCGGCCAATACCTTTACCCGGGAGTTTAAGGGCCGTGTATGTCTGGTTAACCCCAAAGGGGGGCAGATTATGGGACGCCAGGTATACCCAAGTCTGCTGGAGATCCCCTTTGATGTGGACCTGGCCGTGGTGACGGTACCTGCCCATGGGGTCATAGACCTGATCCCGGCAATGCACGCCAAGCATGTTAAAGGGATGCTGCTGATCACCTCAGGGTTCAGGGAAGTGGGGGAACACGGGCGAAAGATAGAAGACCAGTTAATGGAAACGGCTTATAATGCAGGTATTATAGTGATGGGACCCAATACCATGGGCATGTGCAATCCCCACGCCAATTTTTATTGCACCGCAGCCAATACCTACCCCATTCCCGGCGCCACTGCCTTGGTCTGCCAGTCTGGTAACATGGGAACCCAGCTCTTGGTTTTCACCCAGCAGCAAGGGATCGGCATCCGGTCATACTCAGGCTCGGGCAACGAGGCCATGGTCACCATTGAAGATTATATGGAGGCATTTGAACGTGATGAATTGACCCGCTCTGTGGTCATGTATCTTGAGAGCGTCAAAGACGGCCGCAGATTTTTTGAATCGGCCTCCCGGTTGTCCCGGAAAAAACCGGTGGTGGTGCTCAAGGGCGGCCGCACGGCCATGGGGGAACAGGCAGCCACCTCCCATACCGGGGCCATGGCGTCCGACGCCAAGGTCTTTGATGCGGTATGTGATCAGGCAGGTATCATCCAGGTGGCCCAGCCCATGGAGCTGCTGGATCTTTCCGCCGTGTTTTCTTCCCTGCCCCTGCCTAAAGGGAATCGGGTGGGTATCATGACCCTGGGGGGTGGATGGGGTGTTATCACCACAGATCTGTGTGCTGAATGTGGCCTTGAGGTTCCCCCCCTGTCCCAGGAGATCATTGAACGATTGAATCCAATTCTGCCCGATTTCTGGAGCCACGGTAACCCAGTAGACATTGTGGGTGAGGGGGATATGAATATTCCCAAAACCTGTATGGAAGAACTCATGAAATGGGACGGCTGCGATGCCGTGATCCACCTTGGGATCCATGGTCGACGAATCCTGGCGGATGCCATGGTGAACGCCATGGTCATCAGTGATCCTAATGTCAACGCGGCAAACGCGGAACCCTTCAAGGATAGTTTCTCCCAGGCCGAAGAAGACTACAGCCGATACATGGTGACCCTCACCCGAAAATACGGTAAACCTATACTGGGTGTCAGCCTGGTTACCGATGCGCAAAGCCGCACCCTTTACAGGTATGATGATGCGGACTATAAAAGCGTATTTTTTCCGTCTCCAGAGCGGGCGGTAAAGGCCTTGGCCGGCATGGTTCGCTACCAGGCGTGGTTGAAAAAACGCAGCGTCTAATCCTCTACTGGTAGAGACATTGGTGGATCAAGAACAATTTCACGGAGGCTGTTATCGGGCTTCAAACTGGATCGAGTTGGGAAAAACCACTGGCCGTGGGCGCATGGACAGATTCGGCAAAAAACATGGTGCTCATGTAAAAAACATATTCGTATATCCACTGGTAAAAAATGCTGTCCACCAACTCAGGGAGGAGACATAAATGAGCATAAATCCAGCGGTTGCCCTTTCTGTTGTGGCGCAGCCCCATCCCCCCCGTCACTGACCCGGGGCAAGAATACTATGATGATATTGTCAATTTTCTTAATTCCAAAGAGAATCATTCAGTGAACCTCAGTGATTTGGAACAAGAACTTGAAAAACGAGGGCGGGAGCTGATGCGCATCCTGCTTCAGGAACATACGGAATCATCAGGCTCTTTATCAACATGGTGAGGTTCCGCCTACAAAGCTGCCACAATCTTCACCTAAACGACGGAGATATCTACGAGTGATTAAGTAATGCTGGCAGAAAATTGCAAATATTATGGTTACAGCTTTGACCAAGTATGTCGTAAACGAGCTGTACCCCAAAAAATTTGTTCACACGCTAATGTGGCTATGTCATGCAGGTCCCAATTTTTGGATTTGTTGTGGGCAAACCTCGGTAAAAGCCCCGGTCGACCCGTGGCCATTTATATGATTTGTATTGAGGTTTTATTAGTTCTCACGGCCTGACCCGAACCCATGCAGACCTCCACCCAGCCACAGGTACAACATGTTGTCTCTGTGGCCGGATAGGGGCATATTTCAGGCTGCGAATAGAAGCAACGCCTTACGCGTTGCAACCATCAACTTTGATCCGGCAGTCGTGTACACTCAATCAATGTGTCTCCTGAATCCGGTTAGCATTATTAATCCTGCACCAAGCAACAAGATTACTCCCGGCACAGGCACAGGGGTGCCGTTTAGAATAACCTCCACATTATCGACAGCAAAAAATTCATCGGTTCCGCCCTGCCATCCTGCTCCACTTGTCGACCAAGTGATTGTCAACGTATCTGATGTGTGGGCAATACTCTTGAAGGTTTCATCATGGGCCATATCGTATGCACAATCGAACCAAGAGGTGGGCTGTCCCGCAGTAATGAGATTTGTACCTATGCTTAGTAAAACACCTTCCGGTGGGATGTAGGACTGCCTATCCAGATACCTGGAATGAAAAGTTTCTGAAAAAATAGTTACGCCATCAATTGCGACGTTAAAATAATCAGGATCATAACTTCGCCAAGTATCGTTCCCGTCCCAGGAGTTTATAAGGGCAAGCATAAAATTCAGGTCTATACTGGTATGCGCCTCAAGACCATTTAATTGCATGGTAATTGCAGCGTCATCGCTGTATATGTAATTGTCAAATCCCAGAGTAGAATACCCCTCACTTATTCTCTGGGAACCGCCTGAAAATACGGAATCGACACCAGTTTCAAAATCATACACGGTAGCCATTGCCGTTTGGCTTATACCTAAAAGAATTAAACAACTAAAAAACATCATGCCATACTTCTTCATTTGCATCTCCTTTTTGTTGAAAACATGTTCAATTCATAAAATTTAGTATTGTGCGCTATCTCAAAAAGCTCTTTGCATATAGAACAAGCTTTGTCAAGGGCAATCTATACACCCTGCAGGGTCATCGCATGTAAAAAAAAGGCCTCTTGTTCCGGAAAAATTATAAAAGGCAACAGCTTTGCAACTCCAAACCTTATCTTGCTAGGTCTGGATAATTTATAGATTTACAACCATTTGAATTTATTAGGAATATATTTTACTATATTTTTATTCAATATAGTGTAACTACTGGCAACAAAAACAAGGAGTTGCCAATAAATAAAATATTGTTTTGCTCTCGCCATGGACATCAGGGGCTTCGCCCCTGTACCCTGCTGGTAGGAAAGCGCCTTGATAGATATGCCCTGTTATGCTTTTTATTGACACA
>PDWI01005608.1_pt1 | contig 16101 bp, 11 predicted proteins | sample 1430891 | NCBI WGS metagenome assembly PDWI01 (sample SAMN01162508, study PRJNA174530) | Oral metagenome, whole genome shotgun sequencing project. | biome: Marine environment; feature: Marine mammal; material: Swab sample of the gingival sulcus; isolation source: swab sample of gingival sulcus...
TATCTACTACGGACTGTGAATAACCCGTAGCCGAAAGATACAATAATAGTATTAGTATCGGTATAGCCAGATGAGGTGTTTTAGTTTTCATATCTTTTTGCGTAATTGGTGATTGTACTTTTTAGTATATGACCTTCGGTGTTTTTTATATTCAACAACCGTCCAAAATTATCATATTCGTAATAAACAGTTTCTCCATCGGGACCGGTTTCGGAAGTTATGCCCCAAATAGTATAAGTATATGAGTAAATATTAGCTTGTTTAAAATGATTGCGTAACTTGTTTATTATTCCGGAATTATCGGCCGAATTATCTTTAATGGCATTTAGTTCTTGGTCTGACAAATAGTTTTCAACATCAGAATATTTAACATTTTCCATTTTTAAAATTGGGTAATTTCCGGAATAATCCCATATAATACAAATAGGCACATCCTCTTTGTTGCGATATTGTACAGGATTTCCATTTGCATCATAAGCCTCAAAACGTGTAACTTCTTCAAAAATATTATTTAAAAAATTATAGGTTGATGTATTTTGAGGTTTATAAAATACCCTATTTCCTACGCTCCATTTTTTAAAGTTTATAACATCATGCTTTATCAAATCTGAATTTTTAAAGATTTTTTGTTCTACAATAGGCGAAAACAAAACATTTGGCATACCACTCGGAATAGAAGCCGCTTGACTATCAAAAGGATAAAATTTTTGTACTTCAAGTTTACCCTCTGACGTATTCGTTATTATTTTGCTCACAAAATTTGAATCATTATATTCATAATCTACTTTTGTTCTAAATTCTCCCGCATCAAGATACTCTACGGTCTCTTTCGACACTAAATTTGCGACCTTGGATTCATAGTGGTAATATTCGTAAGGATAAGCATCTAAATACGTTGGGATTCGCTCCCCCCCCGCATCAGTACACAAAAAATCATTTAAGTAATGCCTTTTACCTAATTTAATAGCATATATAGAAGGACCGTTTTCTTCCAAATAAGCGTAAATATCTTCTTTTATCAATTTATCCGTAGAATAATATTTTTTATTTGTTATTTTCCCTATTTTGGGTGAATAATTTAGATAAGGTAGATATGGGTAGATATATGATATATTTTTCTCTAAATTATAAAAATGTGTTTTTTCCTTTGTATAATTATTGTTTGCGCCTATTGCTTTTTCAGTAACCTCAGTATAACCAACATGCGTACCAGCAACAATACCATTATGCGATAAGTTGTTAGAGCTAATTCTCAAATAGTAATCTAAGTTATCTAAGTTTAAATAATCCCGAGAAGAAACATGTGTCCACTCATAATTTGAAATTGTATAAATATAAACAGGTATTGCAAAAATTTTTCCTCCACTATATTCAAATGTTCTATTATTTATTAGTTTTCCATCAGAGTTAAAATCTTTAATTTGTTTTATTCTAGCTCCACCCACATACACACCTTCAATTTCACTATTGGAAAGATCAAGACCATTATTATCACCAGAACCGGAAGAATTAGATGTGGCTGTTATTTGGGTTTGCACACCTTTAATGCCCACCTCCAATATGTTTGTTCCCTGTATAATGATATTATTATCAACATACATAGTCTTAGGCAGATTACTCCCATCACCATCGTACAGTTCGATTTCATTTAGCTTAATCGTCCCCGAAACAACATCATCCGGCGTTTCTGTTTTATAATATACCCCATTATTTCCTCCGTCTCCACCACCTGACTTCGAAATAGTAATTTTATATCCGGTATATAGCCCTTTGTCAACATTAAAATCTCTTACGCCAGTTCCCACTAAACTAGCCAACACTAGCTCAGCCCGATTATTATTTTTTGTTGGCGGAAACGATAGTTCCGATAAATCTACTTTATAGTTATCAACTTTATTAGCTTCATAGTAATATTGAGTTTTACCTCCGGTAGGATAGGTAATACTCGCCAAATTCCCACAACTTACAAATTCAGGATCAGCCTCTCTAATGCACCCGCTACTATTATAGGTTCTTCTTTTTTTTAATTTTATTATCGGAGCCACGTTAGTCGCCCCCTCGTTTTTATCGCCGTTATAAAAACCCCAATGGTCATAATTATATGGTTCTTCAAGTCCCGGATAATCTTGCGGGTTATAATACTCGAACAAATAAGGTGGTTTTTCTTCAAATTCATTGCTATTAGCTACAAGAGCCTGCTCACGTAATGCGACTAAAGTAAGTCTCTGAATTTTAGTCTCTTTTCCGATAGAATAATTTGAATCAAAAATAAATTTTCTAACACACTTTTTTTCATTACTATTATTATTAAAAATCTGAACTTCACGCAATGCATACGATATCTTTTTATCACTATTACCATTACCCCCCAATTCAGAAATATCCGTTCGAGGCAAAGTTGCCGGCACAAATTCTACACGCTTCGTGTTGCTCGTGATTGCTCTCAAACGCGGACAAACTCTTTCGATACTCTGAGTAGTAGCGTCAACTCCACCAAAACATACTGAACCCACCCCATATTCCGTTTTCAAATGTCTTGTTACATTATTTACCGTACTCTTCTGATACATTGTTTCAGATTCATATTCAAATCTAACAATAGCCCCCAATGGACTTACTATCTTAGACAAATACCAAGTACTTTTGAAATTTAAGTCTAAACTTCCGGCTTTTGAACTAGAAGACATAGTGTTTGTTATTTCTGACACTGTAAAATAATAATAATAACCATCCGGCGTTTTTATACGAAAAGAATCTATTTCATCTACTTTATTCTCAGGATATATTTTTATTTGCAACTTTTGATAGGACATACAAATAAATTTTTTATGAGCTACCGAATAAACAAATCTGCCGGAATAATTACCAAAATTAAAATAAAATTCATCCGGTTGCATATCATTATGCTTGCCCCGATAAACTTTTTCTAAAAAAGCATACACTCTATGATTATGTACATTAGCTACTGCACTATCTTCAATCTCTGCTTCTAAGTCTATATACTTATCTAAATGAAAAATACCTTGATAGACATCACTGAAATCTTCATCCGGTATTCCCCTTACAGTTCTGGTTATAAGTCCACCCGGTTGCAAAGACCATCCGGCACCTACCCAACTCGGTATATCATTCACTTTCAACCCCTGTGCATTGTACGACAATACAATAGGTACGGTTATGTCTCGTTCTTTCAGTTCCCAAAGCGGAATTGTTATCTCGGGAACTCCACTGAAAAGATTTACTTTATTATTTCCTCTTACGGCAAAATTAAAAACACTCGGTTGTGGTGGAATAACCACATTGTAGGTACTGAATATATCATTATCATTATTATCAACATCCCCTTTCAAAGTATCTACTAATAATGTATCCTGTGCGTTCACGAATAGAGTTGAACACATAAACAATAAGAATAATATTTTTGTTCTGGTTGTCATATTTATTACTTTTTTTGTTAAAAAATTCGTTTAAACTTTTAATCCGATTGAATAGGTTTAATCTTGTGAGATAGAGACGCAGCGGTACTGCGTCTTTACGATTTTGGTCGTTCTCAATTCTCAATTTAACAAAGCGTTTAGTTGACTATAATAAATTTTAGAATCTGCGTATTTTCTCCATTTATTAGTTTCATAATATACGTTCCATTGACCAATTCTAATTTTAATTTTTGAGAATACGAACTTACTTTTATCTCCATTTTTTTAGAAAAAACCACATCGCCGGTTTCATTTGCTATTATTATCCTAACAGGTTCTTTTGTTGCTACATTATTCATGTTTATATTTAAAAATCTTGAAGTTGGATTAGGATATATCTTAGCTGTAAAGCGACTTGCGTTATTTTCAGGAGTTGTTATATTATTGACAGTTTGTCCTCGTTCTTGTAGTTCTACGTTTGTAGTATCTACCGAAATACAACCATTTTCATCTTTTACGCTCAAAGAATACACCCCCGATTTCGTAAAAGTTATTTTAGGTCCTTCTACGCCGGTACTCCACAAATACTCCGAAAAACCTTGCGGAGCAGTATATAAACCGGTTTGTTCCGAAAAAGTCAGTTGTTCGGGCAAATCAATTAATGTTCCATAATCACAATCGTAAAATTCATAAAAATAATTTGCAAAAGCTCTCGGTTCGGTTGTATTGGCTGTTACAAAAATATGATTATCCGAATTAATTTCGATTTGCGGATTATAATAATGTGTTGTAGAATCATTTATAGTATGAATAAAACTCGTATTCCCCAAAGAATCTAATTTTATTATGTATATATTAAAAAACAAATCTGTTTTTTCTTCGTGTCCCGGTATTGAAGTTCGATAAGTCCCCGCTACGTACAAATCGCCATACCTGTTTGCCACCAAATCGGTAACGTAGTCATTACCCAAAGTTCCGAATTGATTTACAAATTTAACTTCCAAATCCTTATTCATTTTACAAATAAAAACATCCTTAGAGCCTCTATACATTATTTCTTTTTGTCCTATTCGTAAGCTATCTTCATAATTTCCAACCAGAACCAAATCGTCATTTTGATAAAAGTCTATCAAAACTCCCGAATCGTCATAAAGACTCCCGAAATTAAACATTTTCAAAAATGATAAATCCGAAATATTATACTTAGCAATAAAAACATCTGAATTTCCTTGTGCTATCTGCTCATTGAAACTACCGCTAAAATTGCCTGTCATAAAAATATTATTTCCTCTGATTTTTATATCTTTAATCTGCAAATCTTTTTTTAGTCCCAAATTCTTTTGACCAACAAGTTCGCCGGTATTTTTAATTTTCAACAAAAAAACACTTTCTGTATCAACAGAACTTAGATTGTATGTCTCAAAAATAAAATCCCCAAAATAACTTCCTTGCAGATAAAGATTATCTTCTTTGTCTGTACAAAGGATAAAGTTTTTCAGAGTAGAATTGAGTGTTATATTTTTTGACCACAAAATATCTCCATAAAAATTACATTTATTCAGAACAAGTTTTTGACAAGAACCAACCAAATCTTCTAAACACAAAAAATACAACAGAGAATCGCCAACCACATAATTTATAACATCATTGGTGTCCGAAGTTCCTCCCCTATTTTTCAGACTTTCTATGGATAAGTCTTGTTGTTCATTACGTATAAAAACAAGCATATCTTCCGAAGAAGACAATAAATCTACAATTTTTTCTTCTCCCGAATAATTTTTCGAATAATCTTCTATTTTCACTAAATTTTGAGAAAATAGCAAACAGGGAAACACAAAAAAAGAAAGGATTAAGGCGTAGGAAAATTTTTTCATTTTTTTTTGCCAAATTATATATATTTTTTTTCAAAAACAAAAAAAAAATTAAATAAAATATTTTCATTGAAATTATTTTGTTTATTAGCAACAGCCTGGCACTCCTCCTATAACAGACTGATAACCAACCTGTTACCCACCCCACTAACAATCAGTATTTTAACTTTTAATTTTTAACTTTTAACTTTTAACTTTTAATTTTTAACTTTTAACTTTTAACTCAACGACGTTTTTTCTACAACAAAAAAAAGCCCTGCTTAAAAAGCAGGGCAGTTATACAAACATTAAAAATTATAAGCGGAGAGAGAGGGATTCGAACCCCCGGAGGGCGTGAACCCTCAACGGTTTTCAAGACCGCCGCTTTCGACCACTCAGCCATCTCTCCTCAAAACGCTGTGCAAATATACACATTTGTATTTAAATAACAAATTTTTTTTCAAAAAATTTCTTCTACAATCTCAATCACCTGAATTTCACGGGTTTTGAAGCGCCCATATTTTTTGTTGCCACGAAAAACATCAAAAATTAATTCGATACCGGCGTGCCAAACATCAATATTTACCTCCAACAAGTCGCCGGCTTTCAGCGAACGAGTACTATCCACAACTACAAATTTATTTTCGCCTACAAATTCCAATATCTGCGTAGCATATCCCTTGCCTTTTCGCGAATCATAATTAGTCAATTTCACAACATTACCAATCTTCAATTCACTGATTTTCAACAATTTAACCTCCTCGTATTTATTCTCCTCATCAATATCATCTACCGCCATAAAAGCAGTTGCATACTCATCTTCGGACACCACCTCCTTGTCCATCACCGCCAAAACCTCTGACATTTTGTAAAACAATTTATCTTTTTCGACAATCGCCAACCTGTTTTTCACCAAATCATTATCAAAAATATCGCCAACGAAAATAATTTTTTCCACATCGCCTATATTCTCACTAAGTTCCTCAGCAATTTCCTTTGCGTACATCTCCGACAAAACATCAAGTTCAGACGGCTGAATTTTCACAACAAATCGCTGGTCGCTATCGAGCAATTTTGCGCTAATAGAAACATATTCTTTGGGTTGCTCAAATATTTTTTCGTACTCGTCTTTTAGTCGCAGATAAACATACTCAACATTTCTATCTAACTGTTGCTCAACCTGTTCCGGCTTGTAAATCCGACAAACATCTTCGGTTATTTTTTTCGCCAAAGCATATTTTCGAGGGGCAAAACTCTTTTGTTTCAGCTCTTTTTGAGCAACAATTTCCAACACATTATTATTAATAGTAACTTTTGAGAAATAAATTTTATCCGAAAAACTCTCAACAACACAAACATTTTTTGCCGATTGTTGGATATTTTCGAGCAAATATTTTTTCACCGCATACTCCGCCAAACAATTACACACAAGCGAGTTAGCCCCACTCTGTTTAATAATATTTTCAACCAAATCAAGCGTATTTTTCTCTAATTTGGCCGAATAAATCAGCTTGATTTGCTCATAATTTGGCAATAATTTTTCAAAAAGATTTTGTATAAAAAACGAATAATCAAGATTTTTTTCACCAAACATAAATGTTGATTTTTGCCGGATATTAGCAAAAATATCATCATAAAAATCCTGTTTTTCCTCCAAACAAAACAATTTATAATTTTTACTGTTTTTTATGGTATTTGAATATTTATCAAAAAAGAAATAAAGAAATTGTTTTGCATCAACTCCCTTTATTTCAGTTACTTCCGCTTTATCTTGCTGAAAAAACATCAGCAAATCGTAATCAACATATATTATTAAATTCATTTTATTTTCGTTTATTTTTTTGCTTTTGCAGTGAAAAAAACCGCGACTAAGTTATTATATTATTGCCAAAATTATAAAATAATCTCGAACAAACACTCAATAATTCATTATTTTTTTATAATAATTTAATAATCAGCACTTTACAAAGCACAAAATTTACATAACATACTGAAAATCACAACTGTAATTTTATAAATTGAGAATTGAGAACGGTCAAAACCGTAGAAACGCATTACCACTGCGCCTCTATCTCACGATAGTAATTGCGAACGACCAAAACCATAGAGCCTCCGTCCCACTGCGTCTCTATCTCACGATAGTAATTACAATGCTGATTATCATTTAGAGAAAATCTTTAAGCACATAAAACATTGATTACCAAATATTTACAAAAGAACAACAAACCATTGTGTATAATAATTTGGAAAAAAATACACAAAACAATAAAAGTTTTTTACTTTTGGAGGCAAAATTAAACGAAATGATGAACTATAAAGACGACGTAGAAGCCGTAGAAGCACTGCGACAAAAATATTCTGAATTTACGAAAGAAATTAAAAAAGTAATTTACGGTCAGGAACAAATAATAAAAGAAGTTCTGATTACGATTTTCAGTGGCGGACACGCGCTATTGGTGGGCGTTCCGGGCTTGGCAAAAACGATGCTTGTGAACACAATAGCCCAAATTTTGGGACTGAAATACAAGCGTATTCAATTTACGCCCGACCTTATGCCGTCGGACATTATCGGAACCGAAATTTTGGACAAAGACCGAAATTTTAAATTCGTAAAAGGCGCCTTGTTTTCCAATATAATTTTGGCCGACGAAATAAACCGAACTCCGCCAAAAACGCAAGCTGCCCTACTTGAAGCAATGCAAGAAAAATCGATAACAGCTTCGGGGCATACTTACAAATTGGACAAGCCGTTTTTTGTGCTTGCCACGCAAAACCCCATCGAACAAGAGGGAACTTACCCGTTGCCCGAAGCACAACTCGACCGTTTTATGTTCAATATAGTTCTGGATTATCCGAGTTTTGACGAAGAACTGGAAATTGTAAAAAATACAACCCAAAAACAAAACTACAAACTAAACCAAGTTTTGAGTGGCGAGGAAATATTGTATTTTGAACAACTTTTGCAACGCGTTCCGATAAACGATGCCGTGCTGAAATACGCAGTAAATCTGGCTTACAAAACTCGGCCAAACACCGAAAAAGCCGACGAACTGACCAATCAGTACATCAGTTGGGGCGCCGGTCCGCGTGCTTCGCAATATCTGGTGATAGCCGCCAAAACAAACGCCGTACTTGCCGGAAAATTTTCGCCCGACATCGAAGACGTCCAAGAGGTAGCAATTCCAATTTTGAGACACAGAGTTGTCAAAAACTTCAAAGCAGAAGCCGCCGGACTGTCAATTGAGGACATTATAAAAAAACTTTTATAAAAATCTTTCAAAAAAAATTCTTTTTGCAAAATTATTTTTTATTTTTGCCCAAACACTAAATTTGTAACAAATAATTTATTTAAAATGAATAAAATATTAAAAACAGGTATTAACATTATTTTATTAGCAGTTGTAGTTTACTTAAGTTTCAGATTGTTTAACAACATTTTGGAACCCATAAAATTCGACAAAAGGTACGAAAAAAGAGCAACTGTTGTTAAAGACAAAATGATGAAAATCAGAGATGTAGAACTTGCGTATCTTGACACATACAACCAATATACAGCAAATTTCGACACTTTGATAGACTTCATCAAAAACGATTCGCTTATAGTAGTCAAATCTGCCGGAACAGTTCCTGACAGCGTATATGCACTTGCAAAATACGACAGAAAAGAAGCCGAAAAAATGGCTTTGGAGATGAAAATTATCGTTAGAGATACTATCAGAATTTCAGTTAGAGACTCTTTGTTCAAAGAAGGTTCGTGCGATACACTTCGCTTTATTCCTTACACAAACCAACAAGTTGAATTTCAGTTGTTGGCCGGAACAATGAAAACGTTGTCGAAAATGACACGACCGGTATTTGAACTAAAAGCTCACAACAACTCTTTTGCCAAAGGTTTGCACGAGCAATTGCTCATCAACAAAAACGACGCGGCAAGAGATAATGACGAATATCCCGGATTTATTGTTGGTTCTATGACCGAAGTTACCACCGCCGGTAATTGGGATTAATTTTTTTAATATTTTGATTTTGGATTAAAAACACATAAAAATGAAAGATTTTAGATATTTTGACAAAGCATTCAACAAAAAAAACTTGTCGTCGTATCGGTTGAATATTCAGTTCTCTAAATATGGTTTAGAGTACGCAATCAACGATACCAACAAAAATAAGAATATTGCATTAAGGTATAAGAAGTTCCAAAATCCTGATATTAATCCATTAGAAAATCTGAAAAAAGTTATAGAAGACGATGCTTTTTTGAATAAAAAATATAAAATAGTCAATTTCTTTTATGTATCGAAGGAAAGTACGCTTGTACCGGCCGAATTTTTTGACAGAAAACATTTGAAAAGCTATTTCAAATACAATTATATTTTGAAAAAAGATGAGGAATTGCATTTCAACTACATAAGAGAAACCGATGCTTACAATATTTTTTCAATTTCATCTGAGCTTATTCGTTTTATAATCAATCAGTTTCCGGAAATAAAAATTTATCATTACACGTCGAATATTGTAAAATCGTCGATAAAACGAATTGGTGAATACATAAATCATTACGATTACATCAGCGTTTGCTTCAAAGAAGAACTGATGAATATAGCTATCGTAAAAAACAAGGAATTGGTTTTCTTGAACAATTTTAATTACCAAACCGAAGAAGATGCGCTTTTTTACATTATGAGCGTTGTCCAAAAATTATTGATAAATTTGAAAAAAACGGAAGTTCTAATGCAAGGTAACATCATTAGGGACAGCAAATTACATAAATATTTGCTGGAATATATTCCGGATATGAAATTTTTGACATCAACAAGCAATTTCCCATTTGATGATATTGAATGGCACAATTTTGCTAATATTCTTGATGTTTAATTACGAATTATAACACTGATTTTCAGCTTGTTATTTAAAAACTATCAGTAATTGAGACCAAATTTTGCGGAAATTAGATTTTCAAAACAAAATTTGGTTCCTTTTTTTACATAAACCGTAGCCTAATTTTAGGTTGAAAAAAATTACCAAAGAGATAAAAACTCGCTTGTGCGGGGGCTTTCCAACACAAAACCAACACTTGATATATGAAAAATAAGCAAATATTCATTTTTATATTTTTTATTGGCGTAATAACTACCTACCACATATTTGGTTATATCGGGCATTACGGCTACGATGATTTGCACTACGCAAAATTGGCTCACGGAGTAAAAAACGGATTTTTTGATTACAACGACCATTTCACGTTTCGCACACCGATTATTTTACTTACTGCCCTCTCCTACTCCATTTTTGGGACTTCCGATTTTGCTTCATCTTTGCCCACAATCGTCATCACGCTTTTAATATTACTAATTGTATATCAATCACTTAAAGACAAGAATAACAGAACGCTAATTTTAGGTTTGGCACTTACAACGCTGTCAAATTGGTTTATTTTTTACTCCGACAAATTAATGTCAGACATGTACGTTGTGCTTGGAGTAATGGCAACCCTGTTTGTGCTTCATCAATACAGATACAAAAAAAACAAAGCCAAAGAAATTTGGTATTCGTTGGGTTTTGTACTGTCCTTGTTGTTTGGTTTTATGTCGAAAGGCACAATAATCCTACTTTTCCCGTTGTTGTTTTATTTTTTTGCGCTTGATATTTATCAAAAAAAACACAAAAAATTCTGGATTTACAGCATAATTTTCGGAATAAGCATGCTTGTAGTTTATTTCATTGCAATAAAAATTTTAACCGGCGATTTTTTCAAACGATTTGATGCAATTACCAACAACAGTTATTTGAATTTGTGTAGCTACAACCAACAACCACTTGCAATTTTGTTAAAACGAATTGGGTATCAATTTTACGAATTGCTTATTTATCAGGGCTTAGCAACGGGTTTTATTTTTGTACTGGGCTACATTTTCGACAAAAAAACATTAAAATTTTTCAAGCTACAAGATTCCTTCGCATTTTGGACAACATCAAGCATAATACTGCTGCTTTCGTCCAATTTTATGACAATTTCGCTCAATTCTTACTCGCCAATGTGCCTCGACCCACGTCATTATTTGTTCCTAGTACCGGTGGTTTCAATTCCGGCGGCTATCATAATCAACGATTTTTGCGAAATTAAAACTCGAAATATTTTTGTAATCATTTTTGCCGGAATTATTGCAACTATTTCATTGTTTTTGCAAAATGGAAACGAAAAATATGGATATATAGGGGTATTTTTGCTTTTATTGGGATATAAATTTGTCAAAAAAAGCAAACTCAACAAAAATATTTTTACGGTTTTATTTGTAATTGCCTTAACTACAAGCCCGTTTTTTATGATTAGATACGCCCAAAACGTAAAATACAACCAACAAAAAAAGATATTTTCGGAGCAAATTTTAAGCAGACAAGACACTATTTTAGTGATAACAAACGAAGTTCAAAAGCGATTGGGAAATTATTACAACGATTTTGACACAAGCAAAAACGTAAAATTTGTTAGTTATAAAGATTTTAGGTTCGATTCAACCGATTGCAGAAAAAAAATACTTTTTCTGAACAGCTATTCACGATATTTGAGTGGTATGGATTTCCACGATTTACCTTATTTTGCTAAAAACCCCTCAAAAAACAATAAATTATTATACGAAAATAAAAAATTAGACATAAAAATACATTCTATAACCGATTTTTCAAATCCAAAACAAACGGGAGTTTTACTATTCAATTCGTTGAATGATTTTGAAAAAAATCCTGTAAATCATTGGCATCAAAACAGCGAACACATCACCAAAACAATTCATTACGAAGGGCTTGCATCAAATAAATTACAAGAGTTTTCCTCAACGTTTGAACTTTCGACGGATTCGTTGGATTTGCAAAACTTCGAACAATTAACTATTTCGAGTAGTTTGTATTGCAACTTTTTGGACAAAACAAAAGCTACATTGATTATCTCCGTTGTAAGTGCCGACGAAACCTACGTTTGGGACGGTATTGAAATCAACAAATACATAAAAGCCTACTCAAATTGGTGGAAAATAGAACACGAAATTACCTTACAGAAACAAGACTTAAAAGCAAATTCAAAAATAAAAATATACCTATGGAACGTCGATAAACAAAAAGGCTACATTGATAATTTTGAAATAAAAATCTTTGGAGAATAGAGAGGGCGGCGGGTGTCGCAGGCTGGATGCCGGGTATGGCAAATCTTATTTGTTTTTCATCGGAACCTATAAAAATTAAGACTCTCGCCATAAGTTTAAACATTTTTTACATTCTTTTTTGGGTAGTCTTGGATTTAGAAGCATTAGTTGGGTTAATTTTTCAGAGGCTAATTTTTTTGTTATGATTTTGCTTTCAACAAGACAATCCATTACAAATAAAATTCCTCCAACAGTTACGCCGTCGGCAGTTGCTTTTTTTCTAAGTAAGTTGTCTCCTGTTAATAAAGTTGCGTTTTTCTTTTTTGCAAGATACCAAACAGAACAATCCTCGAATGATAGTTTATTAGAACTTTTATTGTTTATTGTTTGAATATCCAGCAATTCATTATACGAAAAACTGCAAACCGTTAATTTTCTTTGACTGATAAATTCATTTATAACGTCTCGTTGTTCTACTATTTCAAACTCGGCAATTATAAAATCGGTGGTCAAAAACGTGAAATCAAGCAAAAAAAACTCATCAATCAAGCCTATTTTTATCAAGTCAATTAAAATATTTGTATCGTTGATAGCTATATTCATATTGCTTGCAAGTTTTGTTTAAGCAATGATAATGAGGTGTTTAGCAATTCAGCCACCTTGCTTTCTGAAATTATTTGTTCGGCATAGGCTCGGTACAACAACTGCTTAAAACGTTCCGATTTTTCTTTTCCTTCATATACTCCAAGTCCAATTTCTTGCTGTCTTTCGGGGGTACTTTTGATAAAACGCCAAAACCTTTTTGCACTCTGTTCTGATATTATATTTAACTCTTTTGCTCTGTAAACAATAGCTTGCAAAGATATTCCGTAATATTCTTTTATTTCAATTAACTCTTCAAGCATAACGGTATTACGCTTAACGCCCAATTCTGCAATTAACACCTGTTTGGGAATTAAAAAACTACCAGCAAAGTAATTACAATAGTGTTCAATTTCTTTATTTTGACACTCCTTTGGCAGTTGCAACAATACGTGTCCTAATTCGTGAAGTATAGTAAAACGCCGTCTTAAAATATCGGATATCTGATTTACGACAAGCAAAGGGATAGAGTTGCCAACAATGCTTGAAAGTCCGTCAAACTTTTTTGATGCCTCAACCTCGAATATCTTAAATCCTTTATTTTCTAACATTTCAAAAATATTAGAAAGCGGATTTAAACCGAGTTTCCACACTTGTCTAAGTTCTAAAACAGCCCGTTCAATATCCTCAACACTATTTATTTTAATATCCTGTATAGGGTTTTCAAATTTCTGATTGATGCCCAAATGCTCCTCAATTTCGATGTATCTTTCCAAAAAATCCTTCGATTTTGCATTTATTGATTCAATTTCTTTTTTACTTAGCGTACTTTTTTTTCTGAAATCAATTTTTTCCAACTCTATTTCAAACGGACGAAAAAAATACTCAGGCTTAACGTTTAAGGCTTTTGAAAATCTTATAAGTAACTGACTATCAGGCTTCATCATTCCTTTTTCGTATTTACTTATAGACTGTTTAGATATTTGGTTATCGACCAAATCAGACAATTCTTGCATACTTAGTCCGGCCATTATTCTTGCAGATTTTAATCTATTTGCGAATATATTGTCCATTACTATCGGTTTTTATTTGGTTGACAAAGTTACACATTTTTAATAAATCTGACAACAAAATTGAAATATAATTTTAAATAAAAGAATTTAGACAAAATTTGCATAAAAAACTACACATAACTATTTGATCTCCAACACTCTATTTTTTTCACCAATAATAAAAGTTTGATTTTATTTGTTTTATTTATAATTTTGCGACGTATGTAACACCTTATTTACAATGAGGTTATTTTAAACTTTGATTAACTATTTTTGGAGAGAGTTCTACACATCGTAGAACAACTAAGGGCTTACGATGCCTTGCGGTGTAGTTAGTCGCCTGTCAAAGCTATCGGGACGTGTGAAGCTCGCACAAATTGCGTTAGCATAGGCTTAAATCTACGAAACGCTTAGTTGACTTACAATTCCTTTGCTGTTCATAAAGTTAGACATTCTCTTAAAACTAAAAAACACAAAAAATGCGAACAATACTGACCGATGAAATGATTTTAAAGATGCTTAGTTCTATATTTATTACGGTTACACTAACATTTGTCATTTTACGTTTACTTTTAAGAAATACAATAATGTTCAAAATCATCTTCCTATCAATGTTATTTGCAATTTTTGCTGCAAATTTAGGTTTTATAAATGGGTTATTTAAAGGAGAGCTTGAACTACTTGTTACGATAACAGATATTATTGTAGGTTTACTTGTTTTCTCATATATTAAGCGTTCTACTATAAAATCATTAGATGAAAGTATTGGAAAAGTAGAAACTGTTGCTTCGGGCAATCTTACCGTCAAAGTAAAAAAATCAGCAAAAAACAATGAATTAGCCAGATTAAACAATGCAATACTAAAATTGGTAGATTATCTTCAAACTACAATAAATGAGATAAATACAGATTCGGAGCATTTGTTTTCGGCAACACAGCAACTAAACGATTTTTCGGGCAAATTATCCGAAGGAGCCGGCGAACAAGCAAGTTCTACCGAAGAAGTATCTTCTACAATTGAAGAAATGCAAACAAATATTGCACAAAACACAGAAAACTCCAAGCTCACTTCGGATAAATCGCAAAAAGTTCAGCAAAGAGTATTGGAGGTTGGCAAGAAATCAGAAAAAGTAGTCGAAGCAAACATTTTAATCAATGAAAAAGTTGGTGTCATAAAAGAAATAGCCAACCAAACAAATATCTTGGCTTTGAATGCTGCGGTAGAAGCAGCAAGAGCAGGCGAACAAGGCAAAGGTTTTGCTGTTGTCGCCAGCGAAGTTCGGAAACTTGCAGAACGCACCAAAGAAGCGGCCGAAGAAATTGTTAGCTTGTCTGAAAGTACTAAAAAATTATCAGAAGAAGCAGAAGAAAGTTTATCGGCTATAATTCCCGAAATAGAAGAGACTACAAAACGAGTGAAAGACATCACAACTGCGAGCATCGAGCAAAATTCGGGAGCCGAACAAGTCAATAATTCAGTTCAGCAGTTAAATCATTTGGCACAAGGTAATGCTTCAACCTCGAAAGAGTTGGCAACAATAGCCGAAGAGCTGACCGCCCAAGCCGATAGATTGCGAGAAGTAATTTCGTATTTTAAACTCAAATAAATTTTGCTAACTTTGTAGCGGGCTTTGAATATGAGGCTTTTTTTAATTACGCTACACATATACTTGCCCCGTTAGTACAAATAACGGGAAAATTGACAGAAGAAAGAGGAGCAACCCAAAGTCGAGAATCTAAAAACGAAAAACGACATAAAATAGTTGAGTAATGTTACATTGTAATAGCAGAAAATTGAAAGATTAAGCAAAAATAAATATTCACTAACCAACGAAAGTAAGAGAACAAAAATACTTTCGTACTAATTTATGCTATCGAATTATCTATTGGTGATTCAGTTGGTAATGCGATACGTCAATGGAGGAATTAATTATGAAAAAATACAAATTAATTTTAGCTTTTTTTATATGCTGGTTTGTCAGTTCAATCACATTTTATCTTTTGGACATTATATGGCCACCATTGAAAAATAATGACTTAATAAATATAATCATAAAATCTTTTG
>PDWI01005702.1_pt1 | contig 16101 bp, 18 predicted proteins | sample 1430891 | NCBI WGS metagenome assembly PDWI01 (sample SAMN01162508, study PRJNA174530) | Oral metagenome, whole genome shotgun sequencing project. | biome: Marine environment; feature: Marine mammal; material: Swab sample of the gingival sulcus; isolation source: swab sample of gingival sulcus...
CCAGAATATCGCACCGCACATATCACACCTACAAGAAAAGTACGACAAATTCTCGAAACGATTTCTGTTGAAGAAAGTAATACCCGGTAGTTTTTATGTATGAGCAGAACGCCTATTGATACATTTTCATTAACATGATAACTTTTCCGAAGACGTAAAAAACATTATGACACACAATCATTTCACAAAATCAATTTTCATCCTCCCAATTTTACTGGTTGTTTTTGGCTTGAGCGGGTGTGATATGAAATGGGGAACACAAAAAGGAGAATTTCAAGAATTTGATCTTAACGGTACTAAAGTTTCTTTTATTCCACCTCATGGTTGGGAATGCGAAGCAGTCCCGATATTATGAATACAATTGAGAGTAATTACATAAACTCAAAGGGCAATGGACCGTATTATGACAAGATTGTAAAAAATAATTTTGGGGAAGTATTTTTTATGTTTCTTGAGGATTTGACAGAAGAAAAAAGACAATATAGTTTAGATAAAACACATTTCAATACTGCATACTCTAAAGCACAATTAATAACTGTCGGAAAAAACCAATTCAAGAAAACAATTTGGACAAAAGGACGCAATAATGCTTCCGCTATACTTATGCTCGGTGAAAGAAAAAAAATAATTATGATTAACATCCTCCCGGAATATCGCACCGCACATATCACACCTACAAGAAAAGTACGACAAATTCTCGAAACGATTTCTGTTGAAGAAAATAATATCCGGTAATTTTCATGTATGAGCAGAACGCCTATTGATACATTTTCATTAACATGATAACCTTCCCAAAGATATATGAAAAATTACATCTTACACTGCATAAACCACAAAGCCACAAAATTTCTCTTTTGGGGCAGTTTCGCCATAGTGAATATATCATTTGTTATTGTTCTTTTTCTCATCATTTTTGATCCTGCATTTGTTCCGGTATATCAATCAATATCACGGAGATATGTTATTACTGCTTTCCGCTGTCTACAATTTACCGGTTTCTTCTTTAATATCATCGCTTTTTCATTCTTTATGCGCAGAGCAATCAAAAAAACTCCCTTCTCACTTTTCCTTCGCGTTGTTTTTTTGTGCAACATCCTCATTCTCACAGATGCTACCATTGCTGTTTTGGAAAAACTTTTTGATCCATATTTTTATAGTTCATTACACGAAACCTTTCACACAATATTATGAAAAATCGTATTGTAAAATATATCATCAATATTTTCACAGTTCTTTTTGGAGTGGGTGCGATTTTGAGTAATGGAAACACACTATACTATATCATACTATTACTAACAACCAGAAGAATACCGGCAGAGGTTTTTATGTCGAATTTAAGCCTTTTGCTTTTTGTTTCTTCCATATTCAACGGTATTGTATTCATCGCTCTCTTGCCAAAAGTCATCCAAAGAACATCAATTTTATATACTTTCATATTTTTCGTGAACACCATACTGCTAGTGGTATATGATGCATTATTCATGAGACTTTACGGCTTATAATCACACCTCTTCTTGTATTCCTATGGTGTATTTCTTGATACAGGTAATGGGTTTGAGTACGTAAATGAAAAAAGTGTTCATGTAAACGAATAAAGGAGGAAAATGCCTCATCGATCATAAGAGTGATTGGTGAGGTTTTTTGTAAAAATTTTTTTGATATTTTTTTATTTTTTATTGTGACAAGAAAAGGGATATGTAGTAAAATTGATGTATTGTATTTTAATGGTAATTTGTATTATTTTTTTTATGAAAATTCTTGTAACTGGTGGAGCAGGGTTTATTGGAAGTAACTTTATTCATTATATTTTAGATACATATACAGATGATAGTATTATCAACCTAGATGCACTGACATATGCAGGCAATCTGGGCAATTTGCATCGCCTTGAAAATGATCCACGATATACGTTTGTGCGAGGTGATATTATGGATGGTGTTTTAGTTAATGAATTAATGAAAAAAGTGGATATTGTAGTGCATTTTGCAGCCGAAAGTCACGTAGATCGGTCAATTTTGGATTCTACGGCATTTGTACGTACAAATGTAAATGGCACACTTACACTTCTCGAAGCTGCAAAAAATAATGGCAATATACGCTTTCATCATGTCTCAACTGATGAGGTATATGGATCGCTTGGGATGAATGATCCAGCGTTTTCTGAAATGACATCGTATGATCCACGTAGTCCATATAGTGCGTCAAAGGCAGCATCTGATCATTTTGTGCGTGCGTATTATCATACACACGGTTTGCCGATTACAGTATCAAATTGTTCCAATAATTATGGTCCGTATCAATTTCCAGAAAAGCTTATTCCACTTTTTGTAACAAATATAATTGATAACAAAAAAGTTCCTGTGTATGGCACGGGAGAAAATATCCGTGATTGGCTTCATGTGAAAGATCATTGTGTTGCAATTGATAAGATTATGCGTGAAGGCAGTATTGGAGAAACATATTGTATTGGAGGAGATGCAGAAAAGACAAATATGGAGATTACACATATAATTTTGAATGCTATGGATAAAGATGAGGAAATGATTGAATACGTGAATGATCGAAAAGGACATGACAAGCGCTATGCGATTAATTTTGGTAAAATGAAGAAGGAATTTGGATGGGAACCGTCTGTGACATTTGAAGAAGGAATCAATGAAACAATTCAATGGTATCGAAATAATGAAAAGTGGTGGCGTGATATTAAAAACGGTGAATATAAAGAGTATTATAAAAAGCAATATGGAGAAAATTAAGATTGGGTAATATTGATAGTGAAATATAAAAAAGTATGACATTTACAAAACAAGAAAAAGCTCTTATAGCAACAAATATAATTGGTGTTTTATCTTTTACTGTACTCTTTTTTTGTCGTGGAAATTATGAATTTATTGTATATGTTCTCGTTCTTGCAGGGCTTATGATGGTGATTTTGTTCACGCATAAAACATTTCAATATTCCATTGGACTTTTATGGGCGTTAACTATCTGGTCTTTTTTACATTTAATTGGTGGTGGATTGGAATACACAGAAGGGGAAGTGTTTTATAAATTGATGCTTATACCACTCATTGGAGAACCATACAATGTGCTCAAATATGACCAAGTTGTGCATTTTTTTGGGTTTTGGACATCTGCAGTATTAACGTATTATGTAATCAAACCATCACTTAAAAATTCCGTGCAAAATGTACGTAGTGTGATTTTTATTATTGTAATGACAAGTCTTGGGTTGAGTGCAGTAAATGAAATTGTAGAGTTTGCTGCAACAGTCATCGTGCCTGAGACAAATGTTGGCGGATATGAAAATACGGCAATTGATCTTGTGGCAAATTTTCTTGGAGCTTTGTGTGCTGGAATTTATCTAAAGTGTAAGTATTTTTCTAAGAAATAAGTGAATGAAAATTGTATTCGATTGGGAGAATGGTGGACAGGATCTAATGTGGAAATAAGAGTAATTAATAGAAATGTATTTTATGAAAAAAGTTTTAATTTTAGGAGCAAAAGGGATGCTTGGACAAGAATTAGTTCGCGTGCATGAGGAAGAAAAAAAATATGAAGTTGTTGCGTGGGATCGTGAAGAAATCAATGTGATGAACTTTGAAGAGTTGAGAAATCGTATAAATGATATGTGGCCGGACATTATTTATAATGCGATTGCGTACAATGCCGTAGATGCGTGTGAAGAGTCGGAGGAAGAATATCAAAAAGCAAAAAAACTAAATGGATTGTATCCAGGAGAGTTGGCAAAGATTGCGCGCAAGCTGGATGCGGTGCTCGTGCATTATTCGACAGATTATGTGTTTGATGGTACGCGCCCACAGTATCCGATTGGTAAAAACCCAGGGTGTTGTGGCAATGGGTGTAGGGGATGTATGTACAAAGGTCCAGAGGAAAATTTGTCATATTTTGCATATCATGAAAATGACATCCCTCGACCACTGTCGCGCTATGGACGCACGAAATTGCAGGGCGAAGAAGAAGTGGCAAAACACATGAGTAATTACTACATCATCCGTCTCTCAAAACTCTTTGGCAAACCAGCACAGAGTGATCTGGGGAAGAAAAGTTTTTTTGATATGATGCGTGAGCTTGGTGAAAAAAATACAGAAGTCAAGGCAATAGATGGGGAAACGAGCAAATTTACATATGCACCAGATCTTGCACGAGTAAGTAAAGAGATTGTAGAAAATGAGAAGGAAAACGGAATTTATCACGTCGCAAATGATGGTGCTGCAACCTGGTATGATGGCGTGGTAGAATTGTATAAAATACTAGGTATTACAACAAAGGTTGTGCCAGTACCACCAGAAACATTTCCACGCGCAGCCGAGCGTCCAAGCTCATCAGTGCTTAAAGTAACAAAAATCAAAAATTTACGACATTATACAGAGGCGCTGGCAGAATATATACAAGAAAATTAGCTTTTATTATCGTAAGTAAAAGTGAATTTTTTATGAATAGGAATAAAAATGTTTGTAATATAAGGTTTGGATTTATTTTAGGTATTTTATCAGCACTGATTTTATTGATATTAGTGTTTTTTCCTCCGTATTATTATTTTGTAGTTTTTTTGCATTATCTAACTGATCCATGTTATGAAAAACGAGAAATTGCTAAGGGAGGGTACCCTTATGAAATAAGAGATGATCGAGTGTGTATACAACATGGATATGCTGATTCAAGTCTTTTATTTGCGCGAATGAAAACATTAAAGGGTGCAGATCCAAAGACATTTGAGAAAATTGATTATAATCATTTTAAAGATAAAAATCATGTATATTATAAATCATCACAAATTAGTTCTGATCCAGAGAACTTTGAGCATCTGGGAGGAATTTATTATAAAGATACAAGCCATATATATACGTATCATTTTGCAATTGATGTGGATATAGCTACTTTTGAAGTTTTGGAGGGTAATTTTTTTGCAAAGGAAAAAAATCGAGTGTACTACAATTACAATGAAACAATTGACGCTGATATGGAGTCTTTTCAAGCTTTGAGGGGGCACTATGCTAAAGATAAAAATTATGTGTATTATACCAATGTTGGTTCTAGTGGGAGATCTATTATTATTGATGGTGCAGATCCTGAAACCTTTGTAACATTTGATGCTCCTGAAGATGAGTGGAAAGCTAAGAATAAAAATGGATACTATGAGTTTGGTAAAATGGTGCAGTCTTTTGAATAAAATTTATTTGTAAATTTGTTAATTATAATAAATCATTTGCTTTATATTACCTCATCACCTTTTTTCTTGACGTTTATCAAAAATCAGTGTATTCTATAAGAGCTATTGATAAATAGCATTTTTTGCTTATATTGGTGAATGGGTTACGGTATGAGCAAAAGAGTTGCTTAAACGGAACTTTCTCGTGGAAGGTTCTGGAATTTTAATTCATATAATAGTTATTTATTGTGCCTACAATCAATCAACTAAAGCGTCGGCCTCGTAAGAGTAAGGTAAAAAAGAATAAAGCGCCGGCAATGACAACAGTGTTCAACACACTTAAAAACAAACCTGTAAAATCACAGGGTCCTTTCAAGCGTGGTGTATGTCTAAAGGTGTCTACAACGACGCCTAAAAAGCCAAACTCAGCTTTGCGTAAAATTGCTCGTGTGAAGCTTACGAATGGAATGGAAGTAACAGCATATATCGGTGGTGAAGGTCATAACCTTCAAGAGCACTCAATCGTAATGATTCGTGGCGGTCGTGTAAAGGACCTGCCAGGTGTGCGTTATCACGTTGTGCGTGGTGTACTTGACTGCGCTGGAGTGGAAGGACGAAAGCAAGGTCGCTCTAAATACGGAGCAAAAAAATCTTCAGAATAGTTTCGACGTGTGTTTTTGATGCATTTCATTTCTCGGAATTGCATTTAAGATTATGCGTAGAACAAATTGTAAATTGAAGTAATAGAATTCATTTTAACTTTATTTTATGCCTAGACGTAAACGAAAATTTAGAAAGTCGTGGCGACCTGATCCACAGTATAATAATTTATTGGTTGGTCGTTTTATCGGACAAATTACACTTAATGGTAAGCGCTCCACAGCAGAGCGACTTGTATATGATGCGTTTGACATCATTCACAAAAAAAGTGGTAAGGGTGGCTTAAATGTTTTTGAACAAGCAATTAAAAATGTATCTCCACTTGTAGCACTTAAATCACGTCGCGTTGGTGGTGCAAACTACCAAGTGCCAGTTCCAGTTGTGGGTGAGCGACGTCAGACACTTGCAATGCGATGGATTCGTGAAGCGTGTCGTAAGGGTAAGGGACGTGGTTTTGCAGAAAAGCTTGCGACGGAACTTATGGCCGCAGCAGAAAAAGAAGGTGCAGCAATGAAAAAACGTGAAGAAACTCATAGAATGGCAGAGGCAAACAAAGCATTTGCGCATTTTGCGTAATCATATTGAGAAAGTCTTTGAATTAAAAAAATAAAAACTACATATATGAGTAAAGTATTTCAACGATTTGTCGATATCTGGAAAATGGATTTTTTGGCAAAATTTGTTTCGGGAGAAGGGAAGGATACAAAAATTACAATATATTTTTGGTTTGTTTCAAATTTTTTCCTAGTAATTGTATTTGTATGTAGTTTTTGTTTTTATTCTATTGGATTTAAGAGTGCAATTACTACATGGATTAGTGAAAATGTACCAGAGAATGCAAAGATATCTGTTTCAAAAGGGCAATTAAGTACAGAGAATATTGATGAGCCATTTTTTCGGGAAATCAAAGCAGAAAATACGGAAAATAGTGATTATAATGAAAGTGTTGCGTTTCTCATAGATACTCATTTGCAGAGTTACGATATTGCATTACTTGATGAATATGTTGGTGCTGTTGTAATATTGCATGATCGTGTATACATTAAAGATGATTCTGATATTCGGCATATTCTTTTTTCAGATGTTCCAGACTTTTCTTTGACGAAACAACAAGCGTTTGAACTCATCAAAAAGAAATATATATGGGTCGTGGTTTTTTTGACATTTTTTGTTTTCATAGTGCTGTTTATAGTGTATGCTGGATTTCGACTTATTTCTGCATTATGGTGGGCGCTGATGTTATGGATTTGTTCACGAATGTTTGATTTGCCACTTACATTTGAAATATCGTACAAAGCGATTCTTAATTTCTATTTTATTCCAGCAATTGTTGCATTCGTAATTTCCATGTTTGGAGTGTCTATGTCAATTTTTGTTACAACATTAATATTTTTGTTGATATTTGTCGGAAATTTTATATGGATGAAACGAAATAAGATTGATGAAAATAATGTTGTGGTGGAAGAAAAAAAAGAATCAAATAATATATTAGAAGCGTCTACAAAGACTAGTGATAAGTCGTGACAGAATATGTGTCACGTGGTATAGTGAGTGAACATATTTTTGTAATTATAAAATTATTAATAAACATTTATGGAAAGGAAAACTCCAATTGATCGTCTAAGAAATATTGGAATTATCGCGCATATTGATGCGGGTAAGACAACGACAACAGAACGCATTTTATTTTATACAGGAATCTCTCATAAAATTGGTGAGGTGCATGAAGGTGAGGCAACAATGGATTGGATGGAGCAAGAGCAAGAACGCGGTATTACGATTACATCTGCTGCAACAACAACATTTTGGAAAGATTATCAAATTAATATCATTGATACACCAGGACACGTTGATTTTACTGTTGAAGTGGAGCGTTCTATGCGCGTACTTGACGGTGGTGTCGTGGTATTTGATGGTAAAGAAGGTGTGGAGCCACAATCTGAAACTGTATGGCGTCAGGCTGATAAGTACAAAGTACCACGTATTTGTTTTATTAATAAAATTGACAAAGATGGTGCTGACTTTGAACGCGCTCTTACATCTATTCACGAGCGTCTTACACCGCATGCAGTTGCAACACAATTACCAATTGGTGAACGAAATGAATTTGAAGGTGTAGTTGATCTTGTGACAATGAAAAAAATCACGTTTGATGGTGATATGGGTGAAAAGGTGGTTGTAGAAGATTGTCCAGAAGATTTGAAAGAAAAAGCATTAGAATGGCGTGAAAAATTAGTCGAAAAAGCTGCAGAACAAGATGATGATTTGATGGAAAAATATTTGGGTGGTGAAGAAGTGACTGAAGAAGAAATTAAAAAAGCAATCCGAAAAGGTGTGCTTGAGACAACATTAATTCCAGTGTTTACTGGTACAGCACTACAAAATAAGGGTGTGCAACCAGTTCTGGATGCTGTTGTGGATTATCTTCCAGCGCCAAATGAAATTCCAGCAATCATTGGGACAGATCCAAAGGATGTCGAAAAAGAAATTGAACGAAAAGCAAGTGATGACGAACCATTTGCAGCACTTGCATTTAAAGTTGCTACAGATCCATTTGTCGGACAGTTGGTTTTTTTCCGTATTTATTCTGGTGTACTTACATCAGGGTCTTATGTTTATAATACGGCAAGTGGTAAAAAGGAACGTGTTGGACGAATTCTTCGTATGCATTCAAATAATCGTGAAGAAGTGGAAGTTCTGCATGCCGGTGAAATTGGAGCATTGGTTGGTATGAAAAATACAAAGACAGGTGACACGTTATGTGATCCTGATCATCATGTTGTATTGGAATCAATTGAATTTCCAGAACCAGTGATTTCCATTGCAGTTGAGCCAAAGACAAAAGCTGATCAAGAAAAAATGGGTGTTGCACTCGGAAAACTTGCAGAAGAAGATCCGTCATTCCGTGTACATACTGACGAAGAAGCAGGACAAACAATTATTTCTGGTATGGGTGAATTGCATTTAGATATTATTGTGGATCGACTAAAACGTGAGTTTAAAGTTGAAGCAAATGTTGGTCAGCCACAAGTGTCATATCGAGAAACGATTACGCAAGAAGCAGAAGGTGAAGGAAAGTTTATCAAGCAATCTGGTGGTCGTGGACAGTATGGTCATTGTTGGGTACGCATCACTCCGCGTGAACAAGGTGAAGGCTTTGAGTTTATTGATGAAATCAAGGGCGGTGTAATTCCACAGGAATACATTAAGCCAACAGCACAAGGCATTGAAGAGGCAATGGAAAATGGTGTGATTGCAGGATATCCAATGGTGGATGTTGCTGTGACACTTTATGATGGTAGTTATCATGATGTTGATTCATCTGAAGCAGCGTTTAAGGTTGCTGGTTCTATGGCATTTAAAGCTGCTGTGCAAAATGCAAAACCGGTATTACTCGAACCAATCATGGCTGTCACAATTACAACACCAGAAGAATTTATGGGTGATGTTGTGGGAGATGTGAATTCAAAACGCGGAACAATTAAAGAAATGCGGGACCGTGGTGAAGGGATGGCAATTCTCAAAGAAATTGATACAGAAATCCCACTTGCTTCAATGTTTGGTTATGCAACTCAACTTCGCTCCATGTCTCAGGGACGAGCAAATTCTTCTATGGAATTTTCTCATTATGCGGAAGTGCCACACAATGTAGCACAAGAAATCATGGGTGAGACTGAATAGGAGATTTGAGAGAACGAGATATCGTTTTGAAAAAAAAGATGTGTTTCAAACACATCTTTTGTATTTTCTACAATATAAAAAAATATTAATAAAACAAAATAAAAAAGTGGTGAAAAAATCACCACTTTCTCTAAAGTTTCAAGAGATTATGCTCGAGCAACATTTACAGCACATGGTCCTTTAGGGCCGTCAGCTATTTCAAATGTCACCTCGTCACCTTCTTGAAGGTCATTGAATTCTACGTCTTGCAATTCTGATGCGTGGAAGAAAAGATCTTTTTCTGCATCATCTTGTGAAATGAATCCAAATCCTCGCGGTGTAACACGAGCAATTTTACCTTTGTTCATCGACAAGTGTGTCTTATACTTGTTACATCTTCAAATACAGGTCCTGTACGATGAAACTCGACTAGCGTCCTTCTCTACAGTTCTGATTTGATTGATAATAATTTTAACATGGAAAAAATGTTCTGTCAATGATTTTTGGCAATGTTTCTTTTACATTTCTTTTATCTTTATCCACACTCTGATACTATAAAATCCTTTTCTCCTTTGGATAACGTGAGTTTTGCATATATTCATTATTTATTAGTTAACATTGTTATCTTAAGATTATTAGAGTGTTACTTTTAGGTGTTGATTGTACATTTACTTTTAAAAAACGTCAGAAAATAGTATAATATATTAATATGATGAAAATTGATTTTGCAACAATATTTCCAGAATTTATTACACCATATCTCAATGGTGCAATGATGCAACGTGCACAAGATGCTGGCGCAGTGAATTTTGGTGTGCACGATATTCGTGACTTTTCTACAGATAAACATAAACGTGTAGATGATACGCCCTATGGCGGTGGCGCTGGTATGGTGATGCAAGTAGAACCAATTTATAAAACTGTGGAACACATTATTTCTGAAGATAACAAAAAAAAACGACGTACCATTCTTTTGTCTGCAAAAGGAAATCAATATACGCAACGTGATGCTGAACGTCTAAAAGAATATGAGCAAATTGTTTTGATTTGTGGACGTTATGAAGGCGTGGATGATCGTGTTGCTGAGCATATTGCTGATGAAGAAATGGCAATTGGGGAGTATGTGCTTACAGGTGGTGAGCTTGGTGCAATGGTGATTGCTGATAGTGTAGTTCGACTGTTGCCAAAGGTCTTGGGTAATGTAGAGAGTGCAATACATGAATCATATAGTGTAGATGGGTATAAGGAGTACCCTCAGTATACAAAACCAGAAGAATTCAATGGATGGCGTGTGCCAGAAGTTTTACTTTCGGGGCATCATAAAAATATTGCACGCTGGAGGGAACAACAGAGTAAAAATATAGATAATGTTTCGAAAGAAGAAAAAAAGTAGGATTATTCGCTCTCACAAAAAAAGTGAGAATAAAATTTCACATGATACACTTTATGTTTCTGGTACTTCTGATCGGTTGCTTTTTGGTATTGTGGCAGGACTTACTTTTTTTGGCGTGCTTATGATTGCATCTGCAGGAATTGTTTATGCAGATGTGCGTTTTGATGATCCATATTTTTTCTTTAAACGACAGATCATTGGTGTGACTCTTGGGTTTATTGCAATGATTGTTTTGAGTAAGGTAGATTATCATATTTTTCGACGATGGGCATTTTGGATATTTGTTGGTTCAATTGGCCTTTTGGTTTTAGCGCTATTACCAAATGTTGGTTCAGAGGCATATGGAGCGAGTCGTTGGATCAGTGTTGGTCCGATTTCATTTCAGCCATCAGAAGCTATGAAGCTTGCAGTGATTCTTTATATATCAGCGTGGTGTGCAGGCAAGGGTAAAAAGATTATTACGGATATAAAAGAGGGACTCATGTCCTTTATCTGTATTTTGGGATTTGCATGTATCTTGGTTTTGATGCAACCAGATGTTGGGACTACTGGTATGATTGTATTTATCGCATTATTGATATTTTATCTAGCTGGAGCACGAATGGTACATGTGATCTCTATTGTCGGTGGAGGATTTGTTTCTCTTGTTATTCTTGTGCTTATTGCGCCTTATCGCATGGCGCGGTTCACAGCATTTCTTAATCCAGAAGCAGATCCACAAGGAACAGGTTATCAGATTCAACAAGCGCTTATTGCAATTGGTAGTGGAGGTGTATTTGGTCTTGGCTTGGGACACAGTAACCAAAAAGGATTGTATTTACCAGAGCCTGTAGGAGATTCGATTTATGCGATTATTGCTGAAGAATTAGGGTTTATTGGTGCTGTTGCTTTGCTCGTTATTTTTTTTCTCTTTGCATGGCGTGGGATGAAGATTTCTACAGTGGCGCCAGATGTTTTTGGAAAATTGATTGCTGGTGGGATTACGGTGTGGGTTGTTGGACAAGCTCTTCTTAATATTGCTGCAATCACAGCGCTTGTGCCACTTACAGGAATTCCACTTCCATTTATCAGTTATGGAGGTACGTCAATAGTTTTTACGTTGGCATCGGTGGGGATTCTTCTTAATATCTCCAAACAATCAAAAGAATGATTTGAATTATTTGCTTTTGGCAGTGTATAATGAAATAAAGCACATAAAGAAAAAGATTAAAATAGTAAAAGAAATTGTGATGAGTAAAAAAAGAATTGTTTTGACAGGTGGAGGTACAGGTGGGCACATCTTTCCACTTGTGGCAATTGCAGAAGAAATGCGTAAACAATATGATGATATTGATTTTCTCTATATTGGAACAAAAGCACAAATGGGAGAGGTTGCAAAACAGGTAATGGAGGAGGTAGGTATTCCTACAAAAAATGTGGCAACAGGGAAAATGCGACGGTATTTTTCATTACAATATTTTTTAGATTTTTTTCGTATTCCATTTGGTATCATACAATCACTATATCATTTGCTCGTATATATGCCAGATGCAGTTTTTTCTAAGGGAGGGTACGCTTCAGTCCCTGTTGTGATTGCTGCGGCAATTTATCGTATTCCTGTTTTGACACATGATTCTGATGCAGTGCCTGGATGGGCAAATCGTATTGGCGGAAAATTATCTCGATACATTGCAATATCTTATGCAGAAAGTGAAAAATATTTTTTGGCAAGAAAAACAGTTCTCACGGGAAATCCATTGAGAGAAGTAGTGTTGCAAGGTGATTGTGCACGCGGTTATGAAAGATGGGGTTTTAGCGAATCGCGACCAACACTTTTGGTTGTTGGTGGTTCACAGGGCGCAAAAGTAATCAATGATGCTATTTTGCGCGTGTTGCCACAGCTTTCTAAACTCGTTCAAGTATTACATGTCACAGGAAAAGATCATTACGAGAAAGCAAAAAATTTAGCAGCAGAATACGGATTTAAATCTGGACGTCATCGATATTTTGCGGTACCGTTTCTTAATCGAGAGGAAATGGCTGATGCGTATGCTGTAGCGGATATTGTCATTTCACGTTCAGGAGCTAATTCAATTACAGAACTTGCTGCAACAAAAAAGGTGGTTATATTTGTACCGCTTAAACGGAGTGCAAATGATCATCAGCGTATGAATGCATTTGAAATTGCAAAGATTGGTGGTGCGCTTGTGATGGAAGAAACAAATCTTGGTAGCAATCTTCTCTTGGAAAAGATTGAGGAACTTCTTACCACAAAAGAATTGCGTACGCAAATGCAAGAAAATATTACAGCATTTTATCATCCTGATGCAGCAACAAAAATCGTTGCTGGAATTGTGAAAATGATGGAAGAATAGATTGTGATGTGAGTAGTTGAAATAATTTGAATATTTAGAATTATAGTACAATGAAAATATATATTGTAGGTATCGGTGGAGCAGGAACATCTGCTTTGGCAAATGTGTATCATGAAAAAGGTCATGAAGTACGTGGATCTGATGATGGAGATGGATTTTATACAAAAAGCCTTGTGGAAAAAGGTGTAAAAATTTATGAGGAATTTTCGAGTAAACACATCACTGACGATGTTGATTTTGTGGTATACTCTACGGCAATTGATAATAAAAACGTAGAAGTTGCATGTGCAATCAAAAAAAATATTGATACGATAACATATCCAGAAGCAATTGCACAATTAACAAATAAAATGTGTGCAATTTGTGTGTGTGGCACACATGGGAAAACTACCACTACAGCACTTATAGGATTTGCATTTGAACAAACACATGTGCAACCGACGGTGATTGTGGGTTCACAGGTTGTTGGGTGGACAAGTGGTTCACATGTTTTTGGTGATGATTATTTAGTTGTTGAGGCGGATGAATATCAAAACAAGCTTTCGCTCTATAAACCATGTCATATTATTCTTACAAATATTGATTATGATCATCCGGATTTTTTTGAAAATTTGCGATCATACAAAGATGTTTTTATACAATTTATCAATCGTGTTTCATGTACTGGCATTGTGGTTGCATGTGGGGATGAAAAAAATGTGCGTGATGTGATAGTACAATCAAAAGTACATAATGTTATATATTATGGCACAGAAGGAAATAATGATTATCGTATTATCAAAAGAGAATGTGGAGAAGATGGTCAAACAGTTTTTGTAAAAAAGAAAAATGGAGAAGAATTTACGTTTTATATTTCGTTGCATGGTGTACATAATGCAAAAAATGCACTTGCTGCATATATTGTTGGTACAGAAATTGCACATGACGAAAAAAAAGTGATTGCAGGGCTTAAGAGATGTCGTGGTACGGCGCGTAGATTTGAAAGGCGTGGCACATTAAACGGTGCTGTGCTTGTCGACGATTATGCACATCATCCAATAGAGATTGCAGCAACACTACGTACTGCACGAGAAGTTTTTTCAAACAAAAGATTAACAGTTGCTTTTCACCCACACACATTTACACGGACAGAAGCACTTTTGGAAGAATTTGTCGATGCGCTGAAAGTTGCAGATGAAATCATTGTTTTGGATATCTATGGTAGTGCGCGTGAACAAAAAGGTAAAATTACAGCAAAGGATCTTGTTATCAAAATCAATGAATGCGGAGAGGGTAAGGCGCAACATATAGCAGAAATTACAGAATTGGCTCAATGGATGAAAGAAAATTTATGTGAAGATGATGTATTTTGTACACTTGGCGCAGGAGATATTTGGCAGGTGTATGATATCATTATCACTAAATAATATTACTATATGAATTTCTCAAAAGTAATCGTGATTAGGTAACAGTATGAAGGTATGCAATATGAGAAAGATGTGTTATGTTATACAACGATGTATGCAGGTTTTAATATGTGTGAAGAAGCGTAGCGCACTTTTGTAGATAAACGTTTTTTGTGTGAGGTGAATGGAATGTATGAGGAAGACGATGTAATCAGTGTACCGCGAAAAGAAATGAGCGAAGCGTTGAAAGAATTAAAGAGAGGGATTGATAGGGTCGAAAATCGTATACTTGGAAATGATGCAGTAGGGCATCTTGTGATAATGCAAGATCTTAGAGATGCATATTATAAAATCAAATTTTTTGTGTCATAATATGGTGTGCGACCAGTTTCTCTATAATAATTATAGCGGAAGCTGGTTTTTTATTTTGACTGATAAAAAAGGTCGTTATACAATAAACAACTGTTTTTTAACAATTTTTTTTGATGTTAAAGCATTTATAAATGGAGACGTGACATGCAAAAGATGAAAAGCGTTATTGATAATTTAATGACATTGTGTATATGTTTTGTGTTAATGTTGTTGTTTCTGATTTTTATTGTTATTTTGATTCCCTTTGCAATATTTGCTCCAGAGAAAAAGTAACGAAAAAAAATCATATAAAAATGACGATCAAACAAAACTCATCAAAATAAAATAAATTTAGACATAGTAGAAAAATTGAGAATAATTTTCTTTATATTTTTTCTTAAATCACCTTTATAAAAAAGTAAAGGTGATTTTTATTTTTTGTTTAAGAAAAACTTTATTTTTTTGTAGTTCGTACAACTCTTTTTTGAAGATCGTTGTAATTTTTCAAGAGTGGTTTTGTTTTTTAGTAAAAAAAGCTTGACAAGATTTTTTATGTGTGTATAATTACCTATAGTTAATAATCGAATAGTCGTATCGTTGACTGCATCCCAATAGGTGAAAGAATGATACATCTCTGGACGAGATTTTATTTTTGTGATAAAGTTTCTAGAGATGTGTTTTTCTTTCTCAAAGGAGAATGAAAGACAAGAACTTTAAAAATAAAATATGTTTATCAAATATTTTAGTAACGATATTTGAAGACAACTAGCAAATATACCAATCACAATTTTTTGTGGTTAGTCCTAATTTTTTGTTGTTTTTTATAAAACAACATCCAGATCTATTTTTTGAGTCTATTCAAACAGTGAACTACGTTTCACACAAAAAACAATCTCGTTAATGTTGATTCGAGCATGAGATGACCTACTCTTGTAGGTAATCGTTTATATTGAGAGTTTGATCCTGGCTCAGGATGAACGCTGGCGGTGTGGATAAGGCATGCAAGTCGAAAGGGTTTAGACCCTTGGCAAACGGGCTAGTAACACGTGGGAATCTACCCTGAAGTCGTGAATAACCATTTGAAAAGATGGATAATACACGATTAGCTCTCCGGAGTAAAGATTT
>PDWI01005609.1_pt1 | contig 16100 bp, 17 predicted proteins | sample 1430891 | NCBI WGS metagenome assembly PDWI01 (sample SAMN01162508, study PRJNA174530) | Oral metagenome, whole genome shotgun sequencing project. | biome: Marine environment; feature: Marine mammal; material: Swab sample of the gingival sulcus; isolation source: swab sample of gingival sulcus...
TATAAATAATTAAAGATGTAGTGCAGGTAATTTTTTTTAATAAGCTATAAAAGGCTTAGATAAAGGGTTTAGTTGAAATTGATGGCAAAGATGGGCTAAAAACATAGATTTAGAGAGTAAACTTTCAAATTTTGCTTATAAATACGCCCAATCTAAAATAGAAGGTATGGTTGAAAACTACTTTGGTGTTTCTTATGGCTTTTCTTATTGTGATATATCAAAGGGTGATGACTTTTCAAAAATGTTGCATACAGCTGATCAAAATATGTATAAAAATAAATTAAATAAAAAACAAATTAAGGAAAATTAATATTATTTGACTGTATTTGGAACGACTATTTTCTCATTTATAATATCATTTTTATATTTTTCAACGATCTCTAGCCATTGGGTTTTTAAATTTGGATTATTTTTTGGTAAACTAACGCCATTATTTTTTAAAGAATATAATGTAACACCAGCTTGAAACTCACCTTTTTTTAAAGATGATAGAGTGTCATAAACGGCAATATCTAGTCTTTTCATCATAGAAGTTAAGATAACTGATTTACCTTCTTTATAGATACCATATTTATATTGGTCTTTATCTACTCCAACAACCCAAACATCATCTCCTAAAGATGCCCTCTTTTTAGCTTCTTTTATAAGTCCATTTCCTGTAGTAGCAGCCACATTGAAAATAATATTTATCCCTTTATCATACATTTTAGAGGCTATTTTTTGACCCTTAGTAGGATTTGCAAAATCATCTGCAAAGAAAGAAAATACTTTTATATTTGGATTTATAATTTTAACACCTGCTTTAAAACCAGCTTCAAATTCTTGAATAGGTTTTGAGTTCATACCACCTAAAAATCCTACTTTTTTTAGATTCATTTCATCGGCTTTAAGTGCTGCACAAATTCCCACTAAAAAACTACCTTCATTCGCAGCAAAAGTTATGGAAGATATATTTTTATTTGGTTTTGAAATACTATCAAATAAAAGAAATTTTTGATTTGGATATTTTGATGAAACTATATCTACAGCATCTTTTAAATAATATGCCAAAGCAATTATCAAAGTTCTCTTCTCATCAGCAAAGTTTGCTAAAGTTATAACAAAATCTTCTGTCCTAGCAGGATTAGTGTGAATATAATTTTCTTTTGGCATATTGTTTTCTTTGGCATATTTAAGTATTCCTTCCCAGGCACTTTGATTAAAAGATTTATCATCGATACTGCCAATACCACTAACCAAAACAACACTAATATCATTTTTATCTTTTTTGCTATCACACGAATTGAATGAAAAAGAAATAAAAACCACCAACAAGAATAATAACATACGATTCATTTTTCACCCCAACTGCAATAAACATAATTTTACATCTCTGAATTAAGATTATGTCTTTTTATACCTTTAATTCAACTTATTTATTTGATTGGTGAAGAGTTTTCAAAATTTAAGCCTGAAGTGTAATTTATGAAAAATAAAAAGTTATAATTTATATTTTACTTTATAATTAAGAAGATATAATAAAGCATGGAAAATCAATATATTACATTTAAAACTCTATTTCGTCTTATCTTATTGCAAAAATCATTACTTATTTGGGGTCAAATCACTATACTCATAGCTATTGTTGTAAGTATTCCTATTCCTCTTATATTACCTACTATGGTAGATGAAGTACTTTTAAATAAACCAGATCTTATTGTTCATAGTATAGATGCTTTTTTAGGGACGGGAGATGCTTTTTATTATATAGCAATTACAGCTGCAGTTGTTGTATTCTTACGTATGGTTCACTTTTTATTAAATGTAATAGTTACAAAGATTTTTACCCATATTGCAAAGTTTGTCACTTTTGAAATTCGGAAAAAAATTTTAATACATCTTCAAAAAGTATGTATGAATGAGTACGAAACACTTGGTAGTGGTGCAATATCTTCAAATCTTGTTACAGATGTAAATACTTTAGATAGTTTTATTGTAACAAGTGCAAGTCAATTTATATCATCTGTTTTAACGCTTATTTTTGTTGCAATTGTTATTATCCTTATTGATCCAGTTTTGGGAGTTATGATGATTATTATCCAACCTTTAATTGTTTTTCTTTCTAAAAAAATAGCTACATATACAGGGGAGCTGAAAAAAGATGAAAATCAATCTATAGAAACTTTTCAGGAAAATCTAGGAGAAACATTAGAATTATTTGGGCAAATTAAAGCAAGTAATAAAGAAAAGTATTTTTTTGATGATTCTATTGAAAAAGCAAAAAATATACAAAAAAGTTCCAATGAATTTAGTTTTAAAAGTGTTGCCTATGAGAGATTTTCATATACACTTTTTTTAATTGCGTTTGAACTATTAAGAGCTACTGGATTACTAATGGTCGTGTATAGTGATCTAAGTATAGGTATGATGTTTGCAATGTTTGGATATATTTGGTTTATGATGACGCCTGTTCAAAATATTTTAAGTATGCAATATAGCTATGCAAGTGCAAAAAGTGCATTAAAAAGAATAAATAAAATACTTGATTTAGAAATAGAAAAACAGGGGGATTTATCTCTTGATATAACAAAAGAATTAAATATAACACTGGAAAATGTAAGTTTTTCTTATACTCAAGATAAAATTATTTTAGATAATATTAGTATTGAGATAACATCAAAGCAACATATTGCTCTTATAGGGGCTAGTGGAAGTGGAAAAACTACTCTTGCGCAAATTATTGCAGGGTTTTATGAAAAAAATTCAGGAATAATATCTTATAACGATATATTAATAGAAAATTTAGATAAATCATCATTGAGAAAAAATATCTTTTTAGTACTTCAAATGCCAATACTATTTAATAGTACTTTACGGTTTAATATAACAATGGGAAATAAAAGTATAAGTGATGAAGAGATTTACAAAGCTTTAGAGATAGCTCAATTTAAAGATATAGTATCAAATATGAAAGATGGACTAGACACAGTTGTAGGTCATCATGGTGTACGACTATCCGGAGGTCAGAGGCAACGTATCTCTATAGCTCGTATGATTATAGCAGATCCAAAAGTTGTAATATTTGATGAATCTACATCAGCACTTGATGTACATACTGAAACAAAATTATTTAAAGCATTAGAACCACTCCTTGAAGGCAAAACATTGATTACTATAGCGCATAGATTAAGTACAGTTAAAAATGCTGATACAATATATGTTTTAGATGGTGGGAAAATAGTAGAGCAGGGGAGTCACGAGGAGCTAGAAAATCAAGATGGACACTACAATCAGTTTTTAAAAAATCAATTGGTTTGATACTATAAAATAAGTCATTGAGATAAATTAACTAAATTTATTTAAAGAGGATTTAATTTTTTTTTAACATTTTTAGGAATCTCTCCCATTCTTAATTCAACTTTTTTTATAAAGTTATTTTGTTTATCAAATTTATTCGCAATTAAAATCATTCTTTTTTTATTAAAAGCAAGAGCTACAAATATAAACCCATTATTTTCAAATTTTATGCTATTTTTCATTTTTATCTTTCAATCCTATTTTTTTTGATTCTACCATTTTTTATGTAACTATTTTATAAGATCAATATAATAATTATCAATCTTTAATTTTGCAATTCGAGGGATAATTTCACACACTATTATAAAATTAATTAAATATTTAGCAAATTATAGATAAAATTTCGACTCAAAAGCCAGTGTGATGGAATGGTAGACTTAGGGGATTCAAAATCCCCCGCCTTATGGGCGTGCCGGTTCGAGTCCGGCCACTGGTACCATTAATCTAATCAATTTATTGCGATTCGTATTGTATTTAACTGAAACATTTGATTGATTTTTCTCTTTAAATTTCAAAAGTACTGCTAAGTTTTTTATAATTTACAAAAATCATTGGAAAGGAAAAACTATACATTTTTATAAAGACAAGTTACTTTATTATTTAAAATTTAGTTTTTACTAGATTGGACTAGGTCTTAAAAAAATTATTATAATTCAAAGGAGATATTAAGAGTTTAAAAGATATTATATTTTCTAAAAACAAGGCTCTAAATGGTAAGTTTCCACTATGAAATACCTTATATTTCTCAAACCTTAACACTTTACGAAAGTTTAGTTGAAAAAATGAATTTAAAAAACACTATACTTTTAGAAAGTGCTGATATACAAAGTCGTGAAAATACAAAAAGTATAGTTCTTCTAAAAGCTAGTTTAAAACTGGTGTGCAGGGCTAGAGAAGTTGAGATAAAAGCTCAAAGTAGTGAGGATATCCCACTTTTAAATTATATAAAAGACAAAGCAAAGAATTATATAAAAAGTTATGAAAACGATACTTTACTTTTATATTTCCCAAAATCAAATAAAGCCTTGGATGAAAAAACTAAGCTTTTAGATACAAGTCCCCTTGATGCTTTACGTATTATTCTAAAGTCTTTATCTAAAGATGAATTTGATACTTTTTTAGCAGGGGCTTTTGCTTTTGATTATATTTGTAATTTTGAAGAGTTACCAAGATTAGAAAAAAATCTAAATACCATGGATGATTTTGTTTTTTATTTAGCTAAGAATTTATTACTTATTAATCATGAAGATAAAACAAGCCAAATTATAGTAAATGGTTTTAAAAAACCTAAAGAGAAATTAGAAAAAGATGCAAAAGAACTAGCCAAATTTTGTGAAATTCAGTCTAATTTTAAACCTAAGTATCAAAAAGCTAAAAAGGTTTATAAGAAAAGTGTTGAAGATGAGGAGTTTTGTGATACTGTTGAATTTTTACAAGAAAAACTAAAATCTGGTGAAATTTTTCAAGTTGTACCCTCACGAAGTTTTACCTTAGAGTGTAAAGAGCCTTTGAGTGCTTATTATTTCTTAAAAAAATCTAATCCAAGCCCTTATATGTTTTATATGCAAGATGAAGATTTTACTCTTTTTGGTGCTAGTCCTGAAAGTGCCTTAAAATATAATACTAAAACTAACACGGCAAGTGTTTATCCAATAGCAGGAACAAAACCACGAGGTAAAGATAAAAATGGAAATTTAGATTTAGATCTTGATAGCCGTATAGAGTTACAACTACTCAGTGATGAAAAAGAGAGAGCAGAACATTTAATGTTGGTTGATTTAGCCAGAAATGACCTGGCAAGAGTTGCAAAGACCAATACTCGTTTTGTATCAAAACTTTTAAGTGTTGATAAATACTCAAATGTGATGCATTTAGTTTCAGAAGTTGATTGTAAACTTGATAAACCGTTTGATGCACTTCATGCTTATTCTTCTTTTATGAATGCAGGAACACTAACGGGAGCTCCAAAAGTACAAGCCTTAAAGCTTATTTCACAAGTAGAAAAATTTCGAAGAGGTTCTTATGGTGGAGCAGTAGGTTATCTAATGGGAACGGGAGATATGGATACTTGTATAACTATTCGTTCTTGCTTTGTAAAAGATGATTTAGCTGTTGTTCAAGCAGGAGCAGGAGTTGTAATGGACTCAGTTCCAATACTAGAAGCCCAAGAAACAATAAATAAAGCTCAAGCACTAATATCAGCTATTTTTCAAAGCTATAAGGATGAAAATGAAAAATAAAATCTTTTTTTTAGATAATTTTGATAGCTTTACTTATAATTTAGTATATGAGCTTCAGGCTTTAGATTATGAAGTACTTGTATATAGAAATAATCTTGAAGCCTCTTTTATTTTTAAACAAATGAAAAAAGAAGAGATTCCACCTATTTTACTAATCTCTCCAGGACCAGGTACTCCAAAAGATGCTGGTTGTATTATGGAGTTAGTAGAACTTTGTATAGGACATTTTCCTATTTTGGGTGTTTGTTTAGGTTTTCAAGCTTTATGTTTACATTATAAGGCTAATATTGTTCCTTCCATTGAAACTGTACATGGTAAAACTTCACTTATAGATTTAGAAGAACACGATATTTTTAAAAATCTTCCAAGTAAAATAGAGGTTGCAAGATATCATTCCTTAATGGCTAAAGATGTACCCGCATCTTTAAAAATTTTAGCAAGTTTTGAGGATATACCAATGAGTATAATAAAAGAAGAGGATAAAATTTTGGCTTTTCAGTTTCACCCTGAAAGTATTATGACTGTAAATGGAAGCCAACTTTTAAAACAGAGTTTAGAATTTTTAGAAAATGCAAAAAAAGGCGAAGAATAAGATGCAAGATATTTTAGATAAATTATTTATTCAAGAAGATTTAAATGACAAAGAAGCAAAAAAACTTTTTACTGCTATTTCCCAAGGTGATTTAAGTGATGTCCAATTAAGTGCTGTTTTGATGGCTTTAAAACTTAAAGGTGAAAGTCCAACAGAACTAGCCATGGCAGCAGATGTTTTTAGAAATGTAGCCATACCTTTTACTTCAAATGATAGTTTAGTGGATACTTGTGGTACAGGGGGAGTGGGACCAAGGACTATAAATATAAGTACTATTGTGGCTATTTGTGCTGCAAGCTTAGGCTTAAAAGTAGCAAAACATGGTAATAAAAGTGCTTCTAGTGCTTGTGGAAGTGCTGATGTTTTAGAGTATTTAGGCTTTAATATTGATTTAAATCCTAAACAGGCTAAGTATTGTATAGATAAAACAAATTTCACCTTTTTATTTGCACCTTCTTATCATATAAGTTTCTCAAAAGTAGCAAAGGTTAGAAAAGAATTAAAAACTCGTACAATTTTTAATATCTTAGGACCCTTAGTGAGTCCTGCCAAACCAAGTTATCAACTTTTGGGAGTTTATGATAAAAAATTATGTCTTCCCCTTGCAAAAGCCTTGCAAAAATTAGATGTTTTAAGTGCTATGGTAATAAATGGAAGTACAATAGATGAGATAAATTTGGAAGGGGTAAATTATATAGCCCAACTGAAAAATGGAAAAATTACCCAATATGAATTAAGGGCATCAGATTTTGGCTTAGATAGTTTTCCTCTTGATAGTATAAAAAGTGATGATATAATCTCAAATAGTAAATCTTTTCTAAGAATTCTAAAAGGAGAAGGAAGTAAAGAAGAAAAGGCTTATATTTGTGCAAATCTTGCTTGTTTACTTTATATAAATGAAAAAGTAGATAATCTAAAAGAGGGTGTAAAAATTTCACAAGAGTTATTATCTAGTGCAAAAGCCTATGATAAATTTCAAGATATGATAAGGCTTAGTCATGGCTAATATTTTAAAACAAATTATAAAAGATAAAAAACTACATGTTAAGGCTTTGAAAAAAAAGTATGAAATAGAAGAAAAACTAAATAAAAGTAATAGGAACTTTAAAGAAAATTTAGAAAAAAATGCTGGCTTTATCTTAGAGTGTAAAAAAGCTTCACCTTCTAAAGGGCTTATTAGAAAAGATTTTTCTTTAGATGAATTGGCAAAAGTTTATGAAAAATATGCCACTTGTATTTCTGTTTTAAGTGATGAAAAATATTTTCAAGGTAGTTTTGAAAATGTAAGATTTATGAGTAAAAATACCACTAAGCCTATTCTTTGTAAAGATTTTTTTATAAGTTCTTTTCAAGTTAGATTAGCTAGACAAATGGGTGCAGATGCTATTTTGCTTATGTTGTCTGTACTTAATAATAAAAGATATAAAAAATTAAGCCAGCTTGCAAAATCTTTAAATATGAGTATATTAACTGAAGTATCCAATAAAAAAGAGCTTAAAAGAGCTTTGAAATTAGATGCAGAAATTATAGGAATAAATAATAGAGATTTAAGAACACTTAAAACTGATATTAAAAATACTATAAAATTAAGCAAAAAAATTCCCAAAAATAAGTTAGTTATTAGTGAATCTGGAATTTACACAAATGAAGATGTACTAAAACTTAAGAAATATGCCAATGCTTTTTTAGTTGGTAGTTCATTAATGGAGCAAAAAGATTTGCAAAAAGCTTGTAAAACTTTGATTTATGGGGAAAATAAAGTTTGTGGACTTACAAGTGTGAAAGATGCAAAAAAAGTTAAAAATGCAGGAGCAATATATGGGGGACTTATATTTTATAAAAAATCACCTCGTTTTGTAAGTGATGAAATTGCCCAAGAAATATCTAAAATCAAGGGCTTAGATTTTGTGGGGGTTTTTGTAGATGAAAGTATTGAAAATATAGTAAAAAAAGCGAAAACTTTAGATTTAAAAGCTGTGCAAGTTTATAATAACAATGAAAGTTTTTTAAAAAAATTAAAAGAGAAATTGCCTAAAACTTGTGAAATTTGGCAAGTTTTTAGTGTAAAAGATAAACTTGAAAATAAAAGTACATATGCCAATAAAATTTTGTATGATACTGCTTGTAGTTCTTTTGGAGGAAGTGGGCAAAGCTTTGATTGGACACTTTTAAAAAATGCAAAAAAGCCTTTTATAATAGCAGGTGGATTAAATATTAACAATGTAAAAGAGGCTAAAAAAACAGGTGCATTTTTACTTGATTTTAACTCAGGGGTAGAAAAATCAGCAGGAAAAAAAAGTAAGAAAAAGTTAAAAAAACTTTTTAAAAAAATAAAAAGTCTAAGAGGTTAATATGGAAGAAAAAAAAGGTTATTTTGGTGAATTTGGAGGTTGTTTTGTTCCTCAACTTTTAATACCAGCAATAGAGCAATTACAAGAGGCTTTTGAAAAGATAAAAGAGGATAAAAGTTTTTGGGAGGAATTTCATTCTTTACTCGAAAATTTTGCGGGGAGACCAACTGCTTTAACTTTGATAGATAAAATATCTCCAAATGGGGTAAAAATTTATCTAAAGAGAGAAGATTTACTTCACGGAGGTGCCCATAAGACCAATCAAGCAATAGGACAAGCCCTATTGGCTAAAAAAATGGGTAAAACTCATATTATAGCTGAAACAGGAGCAGGACAACATGGTGTGGCAACAGCTCTTTGTTGTGCATTTTTAGATTTAAAGTGTCGTATTTTCATGGGTGCAAAAGATATAAAAAGGCAAGAACAAAATGTCTTTAGAATGAAGCTTTTAGGAGCAGAAGTTGTAGCTGTAAAAAGTGGAGATGGAACTTTAAAGGATGCAGTAAATGAAGCTTTGAGGTATTGGAGTTCTAACTTTGAAAATACCCATTATCTATTAGGAACAGCAGCTGGTCCTCACCCTTATCCTACTATGGTAAAACTATTTCAAGAGATTATTGGAAATGAGGCGAAAAAACAGATTTTACAAAGAGAAGGAAGACTTCCAAAAAGTGTAATAGCTTGCGTAGGAGGGGGATCTAATGCCATTGGAATTTTTAGTGCTTTCTTAGAAGATAAAGATGTGGAACTAATAGGAGTAGAGCCAGCAGGTTTGGGCTTAGATACTCCTAAACATGGAGCAGTATTAAATAAAGGAACTAAAGGTATTTTACATGGAAGTCATACCTATCTTATGCAAGATGATGATGGACAAATTTTAGAATCTCACTCTATTTCTGCAGGACTTGATTATCCTAGTGTGGGACCAGAGCATAGTTACCTTAAAGATATTGGTCGTGCTTCTTATGTGGGGATAAGTGATGATGAAGCCTTGGAGGCTTTTTTACTTTTAAGTAAAAAAGAGGGGATTATTCCTGCCCTTGAAAGTTCCCACGCCTTAGCCTATGCTTTAAAATATGCCAAAAAATGTAAAAAAGGTGATATTTTATTGGTAAATTTAAGTGGAAGAGGAGATAAAGATTTGCAAAGCGTACAAGAGGAGTTAGCAAAAAGGGGTAAAAATGAGATATAAAAAAGCTTTTGAACTTTCTAAACAAAATAATAAAATAGCCTTTATCCCTTTTGTTACCTTGGGTGATGTGGACTATGAAAGTTCTTTTGAGATTATTAAAACCTTCTTATCTTGTAAGGTAGAAGCTTTGGAATTAGGTTTTGCTTTTTCGGATCCTGTTGCAGATGGAGAGACTATACAAAAAGCAGCAAAAAGAGCTTTAAGTGCTGGGGCAAATACTCAAAAAAACTTTGACTTGCTAAAAAAAATAAGAGATTATGATAAGAATATTCCTATAGGACTTTTACTTTATGCAAATTTAGTTTCATCTTATGGGCTTGAAGATTTTTATAAAAAGTCTAAAGAAGTAGGAGTTGATTCTATTTTAATAGCCGATGTTCCCTTAAGTGAAATTGAAGTCTTTGAAAACTTAGCGCAAAAATATGAGATAAGCCAAGTATTAGTAGCAAGTTCTTTTCAAAAACCTGAAGCTTTAAAACAAATAGCTCAAAAAAGTAAGGCTTATATTTATACCTTAGCTCAAGAGGGCGTTACAGGTGTACCAGTAGATGGAAAAATACAAAACAAAGACTTAGTAAGACAATTACAAAACTTTAGTGATAATCCTATTTGTTTAGGCTTTGGTATTTCAACTCCCAATGATGTGAATGCAGCGAAAAAACTTGATATCAACGGAGTTATTTGTGGCTCTGCTATAGTAAAAATAATTGAAAAAAATCAAGATAATTTACCAAAAATGCTTAAAGAATTAAAATTTTTTATTGGAAGTATGCAAGAAGCTTGTAAATATGATAGTCCATAAAAGACTACATTTTAAATAATAGGGGATTACCTAATATTTTACGTAAATGAATTTTGATTTATTTAAAATATATATAACCCCAGTGATTGTTTTGTATTGACACTAGTAATATTTATTATAAATTATTTCAATTGTCTCCTTCAATACTATTTTTTAGGATAGTCGTAAGAGATGAATCTAGCATTTGATTTTGAAATATCCATCCATGAGTTACAATCAAATTCTATCTCTACAATTGAACCCATCTTCATATCTTCTCTAAATTCTTCAGTTAAAGTAATACAAAGTGCTGATACTCCAGGGTTATGTCCTACTAAAAGTAAGTTTTCAACTTCATCGTAAGTGTAGGAAAGAACTTCTTTTATCTCATTTACAAAACCCATGTAAAGTGCCTGATTGTATACAATATTTCCATTATATCCCAACTCTTTTGCAAAAATCTCGGCTGTTTGCTTTGTTCTTACTGCTGGACTTGCTAGTATTGAATCTAATATGACACCTTTTGTTACTAAAGATTGAGCCATATTCTTCGCATCTTCACAACCTTTAGGTGTTAGAGTCTTTTCATAGTCTTCATTATTTGATTTATCTTTTTGTGCATGTCTTACTATATATAGTTTTTTCATTTTTTCTTCTTTTAGTTTTTTGTAGGATTATAAAATAGTGTAGTTAAAAGTTCACGTATTTTTTAATCAAAGTTTAGATATTATAAAAAATTATAATAATGAAATCCAGTTAATAAATTTTAGTGGCGGACGAGGAGAGATTCGAACTCTCGGTACCGTTACCAGTACGCATCCTTAGCAGGGATGTGGTTTCAGCCACTCACCCACTCGTCCTTTTGTAGATGAGAATTATAATAGACATAAGTTAAAAAACACCTTAAATTTAGATGTTTTTTAATATTTTTTCAACAATTTGAGTTGGATTATCAGATCTATAAATAGGACGCCCTACAACTATAAAATCTACCAATTCTTTTTTTGCCAATTCAATGGTAGCAACCCGTTTTTGATCACCAGCATCTTCTCCAAAAGGTCTAATTCCTGGACACAAGGTGATAAACTCTTTTGATGTACTCTTTTTAATATTCGCACTTTCAAATGCAGAACAAACAACCCCATCAAGTCCAGCTTTAAAAGTATCTATTGCAAACTGTGTTGCTTTTGTGTTTATATTATCATTATAAATTGCTTTAAAATTTTCATTATCAAAGCTAGTAAGTGCAGTAACAGCTAAAACTAATGGTCTGTTTGGGATATTTTTAATTCTATCCATAACAGTTTTCATAGCTATTGTACCAGCACTTGCGTGTATATTAAACATATCAATAGGACATTGTGCTATCTCATAAGCTGCATCAGCCATAGTATTTGGAATATCATATAATTTTAAGTCTAAAAATATTTTAAAATTGGGATTTATAGATTTTAGATTTTCTAAAAACTCTTTTCCATCTCGAATATAGGCCCTTAGTCCAACTTTTAACCAGACATCATAATTTTTTAGACTTTTAGCTAATGCTAAATTTTCTTTAGCACTTGGTAAATCTAAGGCAACACATAATTTCATCTATTTTTTCTCTTCTTTTGTAATACTATCTAAAACGCCATTGATAAATTTAGGTGCATTATCTGTTGCTAATCTTTTTGATAATTCAATTGCTTCATTTATAATAATAGCTTTATCAAGTTCACTAAATAAAATCTCATAAATAGAGAGTCTCAATATTGCTTTTTCTACACTTCCTACATCTGCTATCTCTCTTTGTTTTAAATGTTGTGCTATCTCTTGATCAACTCGTGCCAAATTCTCAATAGTACCATTGAATAGTTGTAGTGCAAAATCTTTTTGTTTATTTCTTATTTTTTTATCTTCTAAAATAATATCAGAAAATTTGGCAATCGATTCATTTCCTAAATCGTAGGCATATAGTAAACCTATTACCGATTCTCTTGCTTGAGTTCTTGTAGCCATTTATGATGCACCATCGTTATTTGAATTATCCATTTGAGAATATAAGTCTAACATCTCAATAATTGTTGTCATAGCTTCTGCACCTTTGTTTCCAACTTTACTACCAGCTCTTTCAATGGCTTGTTCAATAGTGTTTGTTGTTAGAACACCGTTTGATACAGGAATATTATGCTCCATAGTTGCACTTGCAATCCCTTTTGTAGCTTCAGCAGAGATATAATCAAAATGTGGAGTAGCACCCCTTATAACTGCACCAACACAACAAATAGCATCATATTTTCCACTTCGTAAAGCTTTTTGCAAAGCAAAAGGTATCTCAAAAGCACCTGGAACTAAAATGAGATCTAAATTATTTTCATCTCCACCGTGTCTTTTAAACGCATCAACAGCACCCTCTACTAATCTATCTGTAATGATATGATTAAATCTACCATTTATAATAGCAATTTTCTCATTACCATTTAGCCTCATATGACCTTCAATTATATTCATTTTGTCTCTCTTTCTTTTAAAATTATTCTTTATTAATATTTTTTGATTATATCCAAAATATGATTAATAGTTTAAAACATCTTGTATCTTAAAAATATCATCAACTGTTTTGTATAAATCATCTATTTTTAACATATTTGGACCATCGCTTAAAGCAATATTTGGGTCAAAATGTGTTTCAAAAAAGAAACCATCTACACCAACAGCAGCTGCAGCTTTTGCTAAACTTGGAACTATTGCAGAGTTCCCACCTGTTGTAGCTCCTGTGCTAGGAACTTGGGCTGAATGTGTAGCATCAAAAATAACTGGTGCAAACTCTCTCATTGCAATAAGATTTTTCATATCTACAACTAATGCACCATATCCAAAGACATTCCCTCTTTCACAAAGCCAAACTCCATTTTCTTTACTTGTATTATAGTTTACCTCATTTACATCTCTTGTTGCAAGAACCTTTGCTACTGGGTGTTTCATACTATTTGCTGCTAAAAATTGACCTTTTTTAATATTTACCTTTGCTTTCGTTTTTCCAGCTTCTACTAAAAGATCAGTTTGTCTACATAAAAACGCGGGGATTTGAATAACTTCACATACTTCTGCAACTGGCACTACTTGATCTTTTTCATGAACATCAGTTACTATTTTATATCCAAAATTCTCTTTTACCTCTTGTAATATTTTAAGACCCTCATCAAGCCCTGGACCTCTAAAACTCTCTAAACTAGTACGATTTGCTTTATCAAAACTCGCTTTAAAATAAAACTCTATTCTATTATTTTCATTTAATTTTACCAATTGCTCTGCTATTTTCATCACATTGTCTCTATTTTCTATTACACATGGTCCTGTTAAAAGTATCATTTTTTTCCTTTTTATTTTCTACTTATAAATTTATTAAAATATTTTTTCTCTTCACCTGTAACGATATAATGAAATTCATATACATTATTGACTATATATTCTAAATCATCTCTTCCGTTTTCATCACAAGCAAAAAGAATTTTATCATTCACTTGTAATTCAATACTATTATTAGGCAGTAGAATATGTGTATCATCCCTTACAAGTAAAAGGGGGAATATATTATTTTTTTGCATTCTATCCCTTCTTGAAGAGAGAATTGTATCTAATGTAAGTTTATGATTTTCATTTTTTAGATAATGATAAAGTTCTATTGCACTTTGTTTTTCTATATTAAGTTCATAGGTTATTGGATTTTGATCTATTTTTTTGATAAGTTTATAAAGAAGTTTTTTCGCCCATTGTTCATCTTTTTTTGAAATAACTCTTATCATTTTATCACTCAATGGATTTAAAAGTGCATTGGTTGTTTTACGAATAAGTATATATGAGGGAATAAATATATGATCAACTTTTGTATTTGCAAAAATAGAAAAATCTGACATCTCATTTTCCCGTGTTATTATGATAATATTTTTATTTAATTTTTTTACAGTTGAGATAATCGATAAATTTGTTGTATCATCGTTTGTAGTTACTAAAATAAGTTCCATACTTTGTATATTTACTTTTTTTAAATCATATTTGTTTTCTGCATCTCCCAAAACAAAATTTTTTACCCCATCTTGTTTTGCTACTTCTACTTGATTTGTATCTTTATCTATAATTGTGGGAGATATATTATTTGATTCAAACATTTTATTAAGATATCTTCCCAATCTTCCATATCCACAAATAAGTATATTAGTATTAGGAATAGAAAAAGTTTTTCCTTCTAAACTGTTGTGTTTATAAAGCCAATTTTTGATTTTAAATAAACTAGGAGCATTCAGTGCCATTTGCATCTGGTTTGATATGATTTTAAATGGATTTTCTATAATATTAGCTCCAGCATCAAGAAGGTTTTGGGCTTCAGCTTCTGTTGTAGCTCTAACAGCTACGGTTACATTTGGATTTAAAAGTTTTGATGCAAGGGTAACTCTAAGATTAAGAATATTATTGTCAAATAATGAAATAATCCCTTTACAATATATAGAATTTATACCTGAATCTTCTAAAGATTTAGGGCTATGGACATCAGCCACTAAAACAGGCACATGTGGTATAAAACCCTCAAGCATAAGATATTCAGCCCTTTGCTGCTCTTTTTCTATCACAACAACTCTTGTTTTTGAATTTATCATTTTTTGTATAATTTTACTTGTAGTTTCGTTATATCCTAAAATAATAACAAAATCTTCTTTTATATTTTTTACTGATCTTCTAAATTTATTGACCGCTATTTCACTTAAAAAAAGCTTATTTTGAAGAAGTGATACTAAAGTTCCCATACCATAAAACCATCCAAGAACAGTAAGATAAATAGATATAGATACCCATATTTTTTGTGCGTGAGTAAAGGCATAAGGAACTTCCCCAAACCCTATAGTAGTAGCTGTATATGTTACAAAATAAAATGCCTCAAATATTGAAAAATGATAAACATCTCCTTTGTCATCTACACCAGGAATAAGGACTAATCCTATCATAGCTATTGTATAGGTAATAAGAATTACAGCAAAAGGAAGCCTCATTTTTTGTAAAATAAGCCATAAAGAACTATCTTTCAAGACTTACCTTTTTGATTGTAATGTATCACCGACATATAAAACGACAGAGGTGATATTTGCTAATAATGCTCCACCACTTAATGATATAATAATCCCAAATATTTCAGGCTCGATTATATTATTTGTAGCATATATAGTCCAAAGTGTAGCAGCTGCGATAAGTTGTAAATCAGCTACTAAACTACTCGCAATAAGAACAGAACCCATTTGGGTCTTATCTCCCAGTTTTAAAACAGTTGCAATTAAATTTACTATTATAGCTGCAAAAAGTTCATATTTACTATGCATTTGTAAATTTAAAGAATCACCATAAAAAAAACCAAAGTTGAGTGTCATGGCTAAGATGATAAAAAATCCAGCTACTACCTTATCTAAATTCATTCTATATTCCTTACTTGTTAAATAAGTAAATTATATCTAATAAACAATTTAAATAAAATATGCTTATTTTTTGACATCGACTAAATAGAGAGATTCAAAAAATAATAAGCTTCAAACGGTTTCACTGATGGGTACCCCAAAATCAAAGATTTTGACCCTTTCGTTGC
>PDWI01007212.1_pt1 | contig 16099 bp, 18 predicted proteins | sample 1430891 | NCBI WGS metagenome assembly PDWI01 (sample SAMN01162508, study PRJNA174530) | Oral metagenome, whole genome shotgun sequencing project. | biome: Marine environment; feature: Marine mammal; material: Swab sample of the gingival sulcus; isolation source: swab sample of gingival sulcus...
GACCATCCGTTCACTCTCGATACGGCGACAGTCGTTCATACCGGTCATGGCGAGTCGATAGCCATCGGTGCCGAACAGCATCGCTCGCCAGCCCAGACTGCCCGCGCGCATCCGTCACTCGTACCGGAATCCGTTGCGGCATAGGCGATTGAACGACAAGTGCGCTGGGGGAAGAGCGCGCAGGACGCAGTGACCGCCAGAGTTGCGGCTCCGGTTGTCGGTGCCCGCGCGTGTGATGACGGGCATGAGAAACGACATCATGGCTCTGCACGCTGGGGCCGACCAGCCGGTCGACGAGGACCGGGAACCCTGGGAACAGCGGCGCGAGCCCAGGAGCTCCGACCAAGCCCTGGCGGCGGCCGTCGCCGCCCAGCGGTACGCCGATCACTGGCATCGGATGGTGTTGGTCGCTGCGGCCGAATACGGAGCGCACCATCCACCCGAGCCGCCGGGGGCCGGCGAGGACCCGGACCTCCCCGGTGATCTCAGCCCGCGAACCAGCAACGTGTGCGAGTACGCGGCCGCCGAGTTCGCCGCCGCGATGGGCATGCGCACCGGCAGCGGAATGGGGTTGCTCAGCGATGCCGTGGAGCTGTCCACCCGGCTGCCGAAGACGTGGGCGCGGGTCACTCTCGGGTCGCTGAAGGCTTGGCGGGCCCGGATGATCTCTGCGCAGACCGTGCAACTCAGCGACGAGGCGGCCGCTTTCGTCGACGATCAGGTGCACGAGTCGGCCGGGCAACTGGGTGAGCGCGGCATCAAGAACATCGTCGGCGAGGCGCTGGCCCAGTTCATGCCCGCCGAGGCCGCCCAAGCTGCCGCCGCGGCCGCCGAGGCCCGGCGCGTCGATGTCGATCTCAACCCCCGCGACCCGGATCCGTGCGGGGGTAACCCGGTTCAGTGGGTGCCTGGACCTGCGCGACGCGCGGGATCTGCACGCGGCGTTGATTGCCGGGGCCGAAACGATGAAGGCTCGGGCCAAGGACGAGGGACTCGACATCGAACCGCTCGAGGTGCGCAAATCCAGGGTGATGGGCGACATGGCCCGGGCCTACCTGGGTTGGCTGGCCGACGACAACGACCACGGACAGCTTCGCGGCCTGCCCCGCGACCTCAACCTGTACGTGCATCTGAACCTGACGGACCTGCTCGGTCCCAGCCGCTTAGGGCTTGCCAGGGTGGCCAACGAGGGCGACCGGCTGATCACCGCCGAGCAAGTCCGCCGCTGGGCCGGCGAACCGGGAACCAAGGTGGTCGTCAAGCCGGTCATCGACCTGGCCGAACACGTCCGCGTCACCCAGTACGAGGTGCCGGACCGGGTCAAGGAGCGGGTGCACCTTCGGGACGGAACCTGCGTGTTCCCGCATTGCACCCGGCCCGCCCACCGCTGCGACACCGACCACAGTGAGGCGTACAACCACGCCGAGCCGGATTCCGGCGGTGCCACCTGCCCCTGCAACCTGGCTCCGTTGTGCCGGCGACACCACAACCTGAAGACCCACCACGGCTGGCGGTATCGCAGGATCAGCAGCGAGGGCAACGACCTACGCCCGGTGTATCTATGGACCAGCCCGGGTGGCCGCAGCTACCTGCGTGACGAACGAGGAACGGCGTCACTGCAGTAGCTGGCTGGATCCCGCAGCGGACACCCGGACCACCAATGCCGTGGCCACCGCTGCCACCCCTTCGCCGCGCCCGGTGAGCCCAAGCCCGTCGGTGGTGGTGGCCGCCACCGAGACCGGTGCCCCACAGGCCTGCCCGAGTACCTGTTCGGCTTCGGCACGCCTGGGACCGAGCTTGGGTCGATTGCCGATCACCTGAACGGCCACGTTGCCGATCCCGAATCCCGCGACGCGCACCAACCGCGCCGTCTCGCTGAGCAGGTCCAGGCCGCTGGCTCCTGCCCATCGCGGCTGCCCGGTGCCGAAGTGCACGCCGAGATCGCCGATGCCCGCGGCGGAAAAGAGAGCGTCGCAGGCCGCGTGCGCGGCCACGTCTGCGTCGGAGTGTCCGACCAGGCCCAGCTCGCCAGGAAAGTGCAACCCGGCCAGCCACAACGACCGGCCGCTGTCCGGGGCAGCGAAAGCGTGCACATCGGTGCCGATACCCACGCGCGGCAGCTCACTCATCAGCGCTGCCCGTCCTCATCAGCGTTGCCCGGGGCGCACTGCTGTGCAACCGGGGCCTGGGCCGCAACCAGAGCCTCGGCCAGCGTCAGATCCAGCGGCTGCGTCACCTTGAACGCCAATTCGTCCCCCTCGGTCAGCCGCACCTGGTGGCCGAGTTGTTCGGCCAGTGTCGCGTCGTCGGTTGCCCGTACGCCACACTCGTGGGCCACCTGGTGCGCACGCAGCAAAACCTCTCGAGCGAAACCCTGGGGTGTCTGCACGGCCACCAGCCGCTCTCGCGCCGGGGCAGGCTCGTCGCAGCCGCCGGTCGCCCAGCGCAACGTGTCCGTCAGAGGAACCACCGGCACCACCACCTCAGCCCCAGCCAGAACCGTGGCGATGACGTCGGCGATGACCCGCGCCGGGGTCAGGCAACGGGCGGCGTCATGGACAAGGACGACGTCCGCCTGCGGGGACAGGGCAGCCAGGCCGAGCCGCACGGACTCCTGCCGGGTGGGGCCGCCGCACACGCTCACCAGCCCGGCAGCCGGGTAGACGTCGGCTGGCAGTCGGTGGCTCTCGGGCGGTAGCACGAGCACGATGTCTTCGACCCCGGCACCGGCCAGGCCGTCGAGCGCCCGCGCCAACAACGACCGGCCGCCAACGCGCACCATTCCCTTCGGGCCAAGTCCCAAACGCGTTCCCGAACCGGCCGCCATCAGGACGCAGCACACACTCATGCGCTGGTTCTATCACTGTCCCGTCTGATGGTCCGGGCGACGTCCCGGGGAGTCGGTACCGCCGATTGCAGCTGCGCAGCCATCCGGGCGGGCGTGAGCGGGCCCCCGGACTGCCGATCTCGGGCTGTGTCGTGGTCGTCGTCCTGGGCATCGACCCGCTTTGCGAAGACCATCCGCCCATTGGCCGTAACCAGCACGCTCGTGACCACGACGGTGATCTCCTGGCCGATGCGGGTTCGCGCTCGCTCGACGACGACCATAGTGCCGTCATCGAGGTAGCCGACGGCCTGGCCCTGTTCGCGCCCTGCCTTGGTCAAGAGCACCTCGATGACCTCGCCGGCCACCACCGGCGGCCGCAACGCGAGAGCGAGCGCGTGCACGTTCATGACCCGGCAACCGGCCAGCGAGGCCGCCTTGGCCAGGTTGGTATCCAGCGTCAGCAGAACCGCGGGGCGGTCCAGGCACATGCGCACGAGTTTTCCGTCAACCTCGGGGACCTCGAGGGCTCCGTCCGCAACCACCTCGAACTCCACCCCCCGCTCCCGCCGCAGCGCCTCCAGGCATTCCAGTCCCCGGCGGCCGCGGCCGCGTTTGGTGTCCTCGCCGGAATCGGCCAGCGCCTGCAGCTCGCCGAGTACAGGCTGCGGCACGATGAGCGTGCCGTGCAGAAAACCGGCCCTGATGACATCGACGATGCGTCCGTCGATGGCGATGGAGGTGTCGACGATCCGTTCGAGCCCGTCGGTGCTGGCCGGGGACATGCGGGTCGAGCCGGAAATCAGCCTCATCAGGACGTGTCGTTTGGTGCTGCCGATGCGATGGCCGAGGGTGCCGGCGCTGACCACCACGAAGGAGAAGATGGGGATGGTGACCGCGCTGCTGCCGATCAGCAGCAGCGGCCAACCGATGCTGACCGCGGTGAACACGCCGAGCAGGGTCCCCAGGATCGAGCCGAAAACCCGCTCGGGTGAGCGCTCCGAGATCGCCCGTTCCGCCTCGTTCAGGCCGCGGACGGTGAGCCGGGCCAGGACTCCGCCCATGACATAGCCGATGGCGGCGCCGAGGAGAACCCCGAAGGCAACCGGATCCAGCGGGCCGACGTCGTCGCCGCCGGGGACCAGCCGGCCGAGTTCACTACCCAGGCCGGCAAAGAAGACAACGATGCACAGACGCAGGAGTTCGATCACTCCGGAGGAGTGTTTCGGTCGTAGCGCCACGAGTCAGTCCTGAGGGGCGAGCGAGGCCTGGCAACGCAGGCACGGACTCTTCAAGTGTCTGACTTGGCCTGTCCGGACGAAAGACGCACCACCCACGTTCACGCGAACGGCGCAACGTGTAAGGCAAGGGAGAGGGGTAAGGTCAGGCTACGGAGGAGTTGAGGACGCCGTCGAGAATCTCGGTAGCTTCTTCCTCGCCGGTCTTCTTCGCCAGGGCAAGCTCGGAGATCAGGATGTGGCGAGCCTTGGCCAGCATGCGCTTCTCGCCCGCGCTCAGTCCGCGCTCCTGGTCCCGCCGCCATAGGTCACGCACCACTTCGGCGACCTTGATCACGTCGCCGGAGGCCAGTTTTTCCAGGTTGGCCTTGAACCTGCGGGACCAGTTGGTGGGCTCCTCGGTATGCGGGGTACGCAGAACCTCGAACACGCGGTTCAGCCCGTCCTTGCCGACGACATCGCGGACCCCGACCAGATCGCAGTTCTCCGCGGGGACTTCGATGGTCAGGTCGCCCTGGGCTACCTTCAGCTTGAGGTAGAGCTTCTCTTCGCCTCTGATGCTGCGTTTCTTGATCTCTTCGATGAGGGCAGCACCGTGGTGCGGATACACGACCGTCTCGCCGACCTGAAATGCCATGTGTTCTTTTCCCCTTCCAACCGGAACATTCTAGCACGCAACGGGTCATGCACCGGTGGCAGAGCGCACACGCAGTGCAACCCCCGGGCGGGGTATCGTCACAATCGACGTGCCCCCGCTACGCTGGGCACTACGTGACTGTGCACAGGAGGAATGTTGTGAATCGTCGACTCGTCGCTCTCGCCGTCGCTGCTGGCGTGGCAGTCACATCCGGATGCTCGGCGCTGAGCCCGCAAACCACATCGATGTACTACACGGCGACCGACGGGGTGCAGACCACGGTCAATCAGGTCAAGGTCCGCAATGTCCTGGTGGTGTCCGCCGAGAAGGACGCCGAGGGCAGCTTCCAGGCCACCGTGATCAACGACTCGGCCAAGCCGGTCACGGTCTCTTTCGCGAGCGCGGAGGGATCCATCGGCGAAGTCACGGTCGACCCGGGTCAGCTCCACGATCTCGAAGCGGACAGGCTGACCATAGAGTCGGTCCCGGTCTGGCCCGGCGAACTGATGCCGATCCAGGTGAGCGCGGCAGGTGAGTCGGTGGACCTGGACGTCCCCGTGCTCGATGGCACGTTGCCGGAGTACCGTGATCTGGTGCCCGGCGGCTGGACGCCCGCCCCTGAGCCGACCAAGGACGACCACGAAGAGGACCACGGCGGATACTGAACTGGCTCAAGCCTCGTATTTGTACCCTAGCCCCCGCACCGTCAGCAGGAATTGCGGCGCCCCCGGGTCGGGTTCGATCTTTGAGCGCAGCCGTTTGATGTGCACGTCCAGGGTCTTGGTGTCCCCGACGTAGTCAGAACCCCACACCCGGTCGATCAGCTGACCACGGGTCAGCACCCGGCCGGCGTTGCGCAGCAACACCTCGAGCAGCTCGAACTCCTTCAGCGGCATCGACAACGGAGCACCGTCGACGTGCACCGTGTGCCGCTCCACATCCATGCGTACCGGCCCGGCGGCCACAATGCTAGGGGCGGGTTCCTCCGGCTCGCCACGACGACGTAGTACTGCGCGGATGCGGGCGACCAGTTCCCGGGAGGAGTACGGCTTGGTCACGTAGTCGTCGGCGCCCAGTTCCAGGCCGACCACCTTGTCGACCTCGCTGTCCTTGGCGGTGAGCATGATGACCGGCACCGCGCTGCGGGCCCGCAGCTGCCGGCACACCTCGGTTCCGGACAGCCCGGGCAACATCAGATCGAGCAGCACCAGGTCGGCGCCGTCGCGGTCGAAGTGCTCCAACGCGGATGCACCGTCCGAAGCCACGGAGACCTCGAATCCTTCCTTCTCCAGCAGATAGGACAGCGGGTCGCTGAAGGACTCCTCGTCTTCAACCACCAGGATGCGGATCACCGGATCTCCTCTCTCTCCTGCCACTCTCTCTCCTGCCACGTCCCCAGGACGACACCCGGCTCGTCGGCTCGGCCGGGGTCGGCGCCAGCTCTTGCTCGGTCACGGAGAGGAGCCTATGCGCGGCGGGTAGCCGCAAGGCAAACGTTGATCCTCGGCCCAGTTCGCTGGTGACCTGCACATCGCCGCCGTGGTTGCCGATGACGTGCTTGACGATGCTCAACCCCAGCCCGGTTCCGCCGGTGGCGCGCGAGCGCGCTGGATCGACCCTGAAGAAGCGCTCGAACACTCGGTCCAGGTCATCGGTAGCGATGCCGATGCCCTGATCGCGTACGGTTACCACGATCAGCTGGTCCTCGCGCTTGAGGTCGATGTCGATGTGGGTCTGCGGTTCGGAGTACCGGATGGCGTTGTCGACCAGGTTGCGTAACACCGTAATGAGCATCGCTTTCTCGCCGGTGACCTGCAGATCGGTCGAATCGGCGTGTACGTCGATGCTGATCTGGCTGGATGCGGCAGCCAGTTGCGCTTGGTCGACGGCCTCGCTGACCACCTCGGCCATGTCGACGAGTTCGGGGGATTCCATGTCGGGCGCCGATTGCACCCGGGACAGGTCGATGATCTCCTGGATCAGCACCGACAACCGGTCGGCCTCCCAGCGAGTCCGTTCGGCGAACCGCCGGACCGCCTCCGGGTCGTCGGCCGCCTCCTGCAGCGTCTCGGCCAGCAACGCGATCGCGCCCACCGGGGTCTTCAGCTCGTGGGAGACGTTGACCGCGAAATCGCGGCGCACCTCTTCGACCCGTCTCGATTCGGTCCGGTCCTCCGCCAGTACCAGCACGTGCAGCGACCCGAGCGGGGCCACGCGCACCTGGACGTACACCACGCCCTGCCCGATCGGCCCACGACGCAGTTCGAGTTCGCGCTCTACGATCAGGCCCTCACGCCTGGCCGCGCGCACCAGGGTCATCACCTGTGGGTGCACCAGTTGCCGCTCCCGCACCAGGCCGAGGCGGAACGCGGCCGGGGTGGCGCGCACTACGTCGTCGGCGACATCGACGATGATGGCGGCCGAGCGCAACACGTCCAGCACCTCTGCCACGCCTTCGGGTAGCTCGGAGGCTGCGGCCGGCTCGGTGGGGCGAGTCATGCGTTCGCTGACCAGAAAAGCCACCAGGCCACCCAGCACCACGACGAGCACGACGGCAACGCCGAGCACGATGCTCGAGGCTGCCGGCAGGTCTGGCACGTGGCCAAGGGTACGGCGATCAGAGGGTCGCGGGCAGGGTTCCGCTCACGGCAAGTGTCATGATGGGTGAGTGCGGGACGCGTTCCGGCGGGATATGGATCTGTTGGACCAGCGGCTCTACCAGATGAGCCGGCTGGTGGGTGCCGCTATCACCAATGCGATGAACTCGGTGCTGAACGCCGACTTGGTGCTGGCCGAGGGCGTCATCGACGCGGATCAACAGATCGACGCCCTCGAGGAACAGGTAGAAGACCAGACCGTGCAGATCCTGGCCCGGCAGTCGCCGGTAGCCACCGACCTGCGGGTGTTGGTGACCTCGTTGCGCATGAGTTCGTCGCTGGAACGCATGGGTGACCTGGCCCGGCATGTCGCGCAGCTGGCCCAGCGACGGTTCCCACACCCGGCGTTGCCGGTACCGGCGCAGCAGCTGATGACGGAAATGGCACGCCTGGACGAGCAGATGGCCGACCAAGTGGGTCGGCTCATCCGCCGGCGTGACCTTTCCTTCGCCAGGCTGATCCGCACTGCAGACGGCAACGTGAACGAACTCCACCGGCAGGTGTTCGCCCTGCTGAACTCCCCCAACTGGGATCAGGACACGCAGGCGACCGTGGACACCACGTTGTGCAGCCGTTACCTGGAACGGTTCGGGGACCACGCGGTGTCGGTGGCCAACCGGATGGAATTCATCGTGAACGGGCAGCACCGCGTCCGGCACGCGGCCATGTAGCTGTCGCCGGCCAGCCTGCTTCTTGCTACTTCTTTCCCTGGCTGGCCACGGCCTTGATGGACTCTTCGGCGGCGGCCGGGTCCAGGTAGCGCCCGCCCACGGTCACCGGACGCAGCGAGGCGTCCAGTTCGTACAGCAGCGGAATACCGGTAGGAATGTTCAGCCCCGCGATGTCGTCGTCACTGATCTGGTCCAAGTGCTTGACCAGCGCCCGCAGCGAGTTGCCGTGGGCAGCCACCAGGACGACCTTGCCCGCCTTCAGGTCAGGCACGATCTCTTTCTCCCAGTAGGGCAGCATCCGGGCCACCACGTCCTTCAGGCACTCGGTCCTGACGTTGGCCCCGACCGCATCGGCGTAGCGAGGGTCACCGACCTGGGAAAACTCGTCGTCATCCTCGATGGGGGGCGGCGGGGTGTCGTAGGAGCGGCGCCACGCCATGAACTGCTCCTCACCGTAGGTGTCCATCGTCTGCTTCTTGTCCTTGCCCTGCAGCGCACCGTAGTGCCGCTCGTTCAGCCGCCACGACCGCTTCACCGGGATCCAGTGCCGGTCGGCAGCGTCCAGGCAGCGGTTGGCGGTGTTGATGGCCCGGCGCAGCAGCGACGTGTGCACGATCTCTGGCAAGATGCCTTCTTCGGTCAGCAGTTCTCCGCCGCGGACCGCCTCTTGCCGGCCTTTGTCGGTGAGGTCGACGTCAACCCAACCGGTGAACAGGTTCTTGGCGTTCCATTCGCTTTCGCCGTGGCGCAACAGGACGAGGGTATAGGTGCTGGTCATTGCTACACCCTACTCCGCGCGGTGCTCACATCAACCGGGCCAGACGCTCGGATCTGGCCAATCGGTACGTCTGCAAGTGGGCTTGCACACATGCGTCCCAGCCGAAGGTCTGGGCATGGGCCACGGCGCCCCGAGCCAGCCGGGCGCGCCGGGGCTCGTCGTTGATCAACGAGCCCAGTTCGCACGACCAGGTGCGCGGGTCGTGCCCGTCGACCAGTACGCCGCTGACACCGTCCGCCACGGCAGTGGGCAGCCCACCGACGTCGGCGGCCACCACCGGGGTACCGCAAGCCTGCGCTTCGACGGCCACCAGTCCGAACGACTCGTTGTAGGACGGCACGACGGCCACGTCGGCGGCCCGGTACCAGCGGGCGAGTTCCGCTCGCCCTTGCGGCGGCACGAACCTGACGATGTCAGCGCGGTCACTGTGCTGGGTCAGCCCCAGCGAGCGGGCCAGGTCGGCCAGATCCTCCGGATGCTCCAGGCCACTACCGCTGGGTCCACCCACGACGACGACGGCCAGCCGGTCGACCAAGGTGGGATCGTCCCGCAGCAGGTAGGCGGCCGCCCGGACCAGCACATCGGGCGCTTTCAGCGGTTGGATGCGGCCGACGAACAACAGCACCACGGCATCCGGTCGCAGCCCGAGCGCGGCGCGGTCCGCATCCCGGTCGCCCGGACGGAACACGTCCAGGTCCACACCGGGCGCGATGACGGTGACCCGGTCCGGCCGGGCCTGGTACAACTCCAGCAGCTCGGAGCGTTCCTGCCCGGTACTGGCGATGAGCCGGTCCGCCTCGGTGACCACCTGTTCCTCGCCGATGACGCGGATCGGCGGTTCCGGGTGGTCTCCCTCGGCCAGGTAGGCGTTCTTCACCTTGGCCATGGTGTGCATGCTGTGCACCAGCGGCACGTTCCACCGGTCCGCCACCAGCCAGCCCACCTGGCCGGACAGCCAGTAGTGGGAGTGCACCAGGTCGTACCAATTGGCTGGCCGGCGGGCCTCGGTGCGCATCAAGCCGGCGGCGAAAGCACACAGTTGCCCGGGCAGGTCGTCCTTGGACAGGCCCTGCAGCGGCCCGGCCAGCACGTGCCGGACCTGAACCCCCGGCGCGTACTGGACCACTTCCGCTGAGCCGGCCTCGGTGGCGCGGGTGAAGATCTCCACTTCGACGCCGAGCTGTGCCAGCCGGGTGGCCAACTCCACCACGTAAACGTTCATGCCGCCGGCGTCACCGGTGCCAGGTTGTTCGACCGGGGAAGTGTGCACCGACAACATGGCGATGCGGCGTAGGTCAGGCAACTGCACAATGCTGACGGTACGTCATCACCGGCCGGCGACCCGGCAGCCTTGCGGGCTACCAGCCGTAGGAGTTACCGCCTCCGGTGATGCTCTTGATGTCGGGGCGGACCCGGGTCAGGTAGACACCGGCAGCGACGACGGCCAGCAGGTTGAACATGTTCAGCGGCCCGGACAGGGACACGAATCCGATGGCGGTGGCGACGCCGAGGATGGCCAGCCAGATCTTCTTGGTCTGGTTGCTGGTTGCTTCGAACGCGTCCTTGCGGCTGAGCAGCGCATCGACCAGAGCGAAGCCTTGAAAGATGATTGCCGCAACACCTAGCAGCAACGCCACCATGCCTTGCGTCTCGCCCAAGCTCATAGGTGAAGTCTACGGCACCAGGCGATGACCGGGTCCGGGCGCAGGCAGGAACACCGGTATGACCCGGCCCACCGGTTTGCCGTGCCCCAGTACAGGGGTGTCGGCCAGATCCGCCACCGGGGCGGTCCGTACGCCGATGGCCCGCAACGCCGCCACCACGACCGCCGCCAGCGGACGGGGCGAACCGTCGAGAACCTTGCAGGCGATCGCCCGCCCGTCGGGCAACCCGATCGCCAGGACCCCTTCCGCTCCGTCCTTGGCGAGGATGCCGGGCAGCCGGGACATCAGGCCGGTGGCCAATCGCCCGGTTCCCCCGACCATGAACGGATGCCCGGTCATCCCGGTGGCCACCTTGGCCAACGGTGATTTCGGGTCGGTGCCCGGGGCGGCGGCGATCCGGCCGTAGGCGCGGGCCAGCCCGCTCAGCGTCACGGCGAACAGCGGGGCCCCGCAGCCGTCGACGGCCACCAGCCCCGTGTCATCGCCGGTCAGGTCGACCACCGTGTCCCGCACCGCCCGCTGCACGGGGTGATTCGGTGCCAGGTAGCGACCCAGATCCCAGCCGTTGGTGGTGGTGGTGACCAGCATGGCGGCGTGCTTGCCCGAGCACTCCTGGGTGATCGCTTCCGGTCCCCGGCCGTGCCGCCGCCATGCCCTGGCCGCGTCGGCGTTACGCGGCAACGCAGGGGTGTTGTGCAGGTAGAACTCGCTGAGCCCGGCCCGGGACAGCATTCGCCACACCCCGTCCAGGTGTGCGCTCTCGCCGCTGTGCGACGACGCGGCCAAGGCCACCAGATCCGGCGGCAGCTGCAGGCCCGCGCGCAGCATGGCCACCACCTGCAGCGGTTTCAGGGCAGAGCGAGGTAGGAACACCTGATCCGGGTCGCCGATCTGCAGCAGCGTCTCGCCGCCCGCCCCGAGCACCACCAGGTGCCCCAGGTGGGCGCTGTCGACGAGGTCGTTGCGGATCACCCGCGCGAGCAGGCCGACGTTGCTTGCCACGTCCGGCTGCGCGGGCGCACCCATCGGTGACCACCTCCGCCCTCGGGCTCGCACGCCGTCCCCTCCTCAGGCTAGTCCACCGGTTCGCGGCGTTGGCGGCCCAGGGCCCGGTACGTCCAGCCTGCGTGCACCCAATCCTGCGCCGACAACACGTTTCGCCCATCGAGGATCCGCCGGTGCCGGACCACCGCTCCCAACCGGTGTGGATCCAGGTCCCGGTACTGCTGCCACTCGGTGACCAGCAGCACGACATCGGCACCGGCGCAGGCTTCCTCGGGTGTGCTGACGTAGGTGAGGTCCGGCCACAGGGACTTCGCGTTGGCCAGCGCCTCGGGATCGGTGACCACCACGTCGCCGCCTTGCAGCCGGATCTGGGCTGCCACGTTCAGGGCCGGGGAATCGCGGATATCGTCGCTGAGCGGCTTGAAGGCAGCACCGAGCACGGCCACCCGAGCACCGACGAACGATCCGCCGAGTTCTTCACGAGCCAGTTCCACCATCCGGGCGCGGCGCCGCATGTTGATGGCGTCGACCTCGCGCAGGAAGGTGAGCGCTTGGTCGGCCCCCAGCTCACCCGCCCTGGCCATGAAGGCCCGGATGTCCTTGGGCAGGCAGCCGCCGCCGAAGCCGAGCCCGGCGCCGAGGAACTTGCGCCCGATCCGGTCGTCGTACCCGATGGCGTCGGCAAGCTGGGTGACGTCCGCCCCGGCGGATTCACACACCTCTGACATGGCGTTGATGAACGAGATCTTGGTGGCCAGGAACGCGTTCGCGGCCACCTTGACCAGTTCTGAGGTCGCCAGGTCGGTGACGATGACGGGGCAGCCGGCCGCGATCGGGGCCTGATAGATCTCCCGCAGGCTGGCCTCGTCCTGCTCGGCGGCGACTCCGAACACCAGGCGGTCCGGGCGCAGGGTGTCCTCGACGGCGTAGCCTTCACGCAGGAACTCCGGGTTCCAGGCCAGCCGGAACTGCGGGTGCGGGGCCAGGATGCGGGTCAGTTCGGCGGCGGTGCCCACCGGGACGGTGGACTTGCCGATGACCAGCGCCGGCTCGGTGACGTGGTCGATGACGGCGTCGACAGCGGCCCGTACGTAGCTGGTGTCCGCGGCCAGTTCGCCTTTGCGCTGCGGTGTACCGACGCAGATGAAGATCGCCGTGCAGCCGTCGAGGCATGCCGCGTCGGTGGTGAATCGCAGCCGGGATGTCTGCAGGGCACCGTCGAGCAGCTCGGGCAGGCCGGGCTCGAAGAAGGGTGCTCGACCGCTGCTCAGCGCCTCGATCCTGCGCTGGTCGACGTCGACACCGACGACGTCGTGCCCCAACTCGACCATGCACGCCGCGTGCACTGCCCCCAAATATCCACACCCGATGACGCCGACACGCATACTCACGCCGCTATCCTGCCGTACCCGCGGCGCGCCTGCTAATCGACAGTCCTTACGCGCCGTAGAGACCACGACCGGACATTGCTTCTTCAAGGACATCGGCAACTCGTTGTACCTGCCGACGAAGCAATGAGGCCCGTTCTTCCAGCTCGGCGAGCCGGGTGACGGCGGACTTGAGTGCGTCGTCGCTGAGACCTCGGGGATCGGACAGCTCAATGTCGCCGGCAACCTTCTCGATCTCCCGGCGCCGGCCCTTGGGCTCGGAGTGCTCGGCGTCGACGTATCGGCCGGACCGCGTGGCGGGCGGGCGTGGTTCGGCCAGCGCACTGGACAGCATGGCGACCAGTTCCTCGTCGCTGCGGATACCCACGGACGCGTCGTCACCGCCGTGACCACGGCGATGCACCTCGGCTCGCAACTGGTCCAGCCGCCCCTGCACGAGCCGGCGCACGTAGGACAGGTCGGCTTCCTCCTGCACCGCCTGGTTCTGCCGGGAGACGAGCTCTTCGTCGCTGACATCGCCCAGATCCTGGATGAACTCCGGCGCCAGCACCCGGTCGATGCGCCGTCGTCCACCAGGCACGACATCATCCGACATAAGAACTCCTCGTCGACGGCGCTACGTGTGGATCACGCAACGATCACGGCCCTAGCCTATGCTGAACCGCAGGCCTACCCTACGAAACCCCGCCGATTAATCCCAGCAGGTGGCCCAGGTGCGATTTTCGTGGCGCCGGGAAAAGCTGGGGATCGCGGATTTCATCCGACAATGATCTGCTGGGCGGCACTGATGCTGCCGGCGTGCAACACGGTCTCGGCCGGCAGGGATCGTTTCACGACGGCAAGCGCGATGGGCCCCTGCTCGTAGTGCCAGGCGACGCTGGTGATGCGTCCCACCGACCGGCCGCCGCCGGGCAGCGTCAGCGCGGACTGCGGTTCGGGCAGGGTGTGTTCGGAGCCGTCCAAGTGCAGCATGACCAGCCGGCGCGGCGGGCGCCCGAGGTTGTGCACCCGGGCCACCGTCTCCTGGCCCCGGTAGCACCCTTTGCGCAGGTGAACGGCGGTGCGCAGCCAATCCAGCTCGTGCGGAATGGTCCGGTGGTCGGTCTCCGCGCCCAGCTGCGGACGCCACGCGGCGATTCGCAGCGCCCGCAGTGCCCAGTGGCCGGCCGGGACGGCAGCGGCCAGCAGACCCGCAACCCGGTCCCTGGCCACGAGTTGCTCGACGAGGTTCCACCCGGCGCCCGGGTGCGGATCCGCGTCACTGTAGGTGGCGGTCTGCCCGACCGGGCCCGGCCACGGATCCCGCCACACCGGCCCGTCCGCGTCGCCGGCGGGCTCGTCGCTCATCCGGCCGAGGACCGCCCACTGCGAGGACACATCGGCGATCTCGACCCGCAACATGAAGCGCATCGACTCCAGGTGCGCACGCAGCGCGTCGGCGGTCCCGGGTTCGACGGTGATCCAGCTGGTCTGCCCATCATCGACCAGGTGCAGCGCATGTTCGATGTGCCCGTGCGGGCTGAGGATGAGCGCCTCGGCGCTCACGCTCATCCCGGGGGCCAGGTCGCGCAACCATTGGGTGGACAGAGTGTCCAGCCAACTGAGCCGGTCCGGGCCGGCAACGGTCAGCACGCCCCGGGTGGACAGGTCCACCACGCCGGTGCCGGCCACCAGCGCCTTTTGCTCGGCCATCGGGTCGCCGTAGTGCTCTGCCATGCCGGCGCTGTGCTCGCCATCGGGTCGCCGTAGTGCTCTGCCATGCCGGCGCTGTGCTCCGTCATGCCGGCGCACGGGTCAGGCGGGCCGAGGAATAGGCGCCCATCGGTTGGCCGTCCATGGCGACTTCCAGCACCCACAGCAGGTCACCCTCGACCTGCCCGTACATGCGTTTGGCCGCTGTGTAGGCGTGCGCGGTGGACGTGCGGGCCACCAGGTCGGTGGCCAGTTCGACCGTTGCGCCGCGCACCTGCCCCAGGTAGACCTCCACGATGCCGGTGGGGTGGCAGATGACAGCCTCCACCCCTGGCTCGCCGGCGCCGGCGTCCGGTGGGTCCGGCAACGCCGCAGCCGATGTCGATGGTCTGGGTGAACGAGACCGGCTGCGGCAGGCTGGCATGTTCGATCACGCCGTCGCCGCGCCAGGACCCGATCATCCAGGCCACCGGGAACAACGGGCGGGGCAGGTCCGGGGGAATCTCGAAGGGCACCTCATGAGCCTAACGTCGCGTTCAACCCACCAGCGTGGCGATGAGGTAGGCGATCGCTCCGCCGGCACAGCCGTAACTGGCTGCCAGGCCCACCAGCAAACCGGCCAACGACCCGTACGCCAGGCCCACGTGCGGGGTGCCACTGCCCAGCACGGCGCCACAGACGGCACCCAGGACGCCGACCAGTGGGGTGACCCACCGCCTGCCGCGGCCCGGCGCGGCCAGGGCGAGCACCAAGGCCACCACCGTCATCGGGCAGGTCACCGCCAGCATGACCGCGGACCCGCCCGGCCGCGCCGCGGTGGCCGCCCAACCGGCGGCCATGGCGGCCACCATGATGCCGCTGACCACCCCGGTGACGGATTCGACCAGGTGCGCGCGCCCGTCGGTGCGGGTCAACTGGTGCAGGAAAGCGGCGATGACCGACATGGCCAGCACCGGGGTGAGCCATGTGAGGTTGTGCGCCCAGGACAAGCTGCGCTGCGCGGTCAGCCCCACGACGAGCACCGCGGCGGCGCCGCACGCTCCCACCACCACACTCGAGCCGGCCGGGGCCGCCAGGCGCAGCAGCTGCGGCCAGCCGGCGGCGAGCAGGATCACCAGCGCCAGCGCCACCAGCATCACCCCGGCCGGGCCGGCAAGGCTGGCAACGCTGATCAGGGCGGCGATCGCCGCGGAGCCCACCGTCGGCAAAACGAAGCGCACCGGTGAATCTTGGCAGACACCTGCCGTGGCAGACACCTGCCGCAACCCGAACCGTTGCTGCCGCCGACCGCCAAATACAGGCATACTGCTGTAACACATCCGTGATCATGGTGGGATTGACTGTGGACAGTGCCGGTACGACGAAACGTCGCGCGTACACGTTGCTGGAGACGTTGGAGTCCCGTGTCGGCTGCCAGGAAACCCCGGCGACGTGCGCCCAGCGGTTCCTGGAGTCGGCGTGCGAGGCCCTGCACCGTCACGTGGAAACGGCCGACGGTGTGTTCTTCATGCAGATGCAGGCGGATACCTTCGCCGGCACCGCCTT
>PDWI01005610.1_pt1 | contig 16097 bp, 15 predicted proteins | sample 1430891 | NCBI WGS metagenome assembly PDWI01 (sample SAMN01162508, study PRJNA174530) | Oral metagenome, whole genome shotgun sequencing project. | biome: Marine environment; feature: Marine mammal; material: Swab sample of the gingival sulcus; isolation source: swab sample of gingival sulcus...
GGAAAGATGAAACCCCTTGCTATTGATGGAATCGTTGGCCCTTACACCAAGAAAGCTCTTAACATGTCGTGTTAAAAAAATCCCCGGTGGGGATTTTTTAACTTAGGAAATTTTTAATGAGACGAAAGATTTCGTCTGATTGGGTTGTAGGGTTGAACCAATGAATATCTTTATTTTTTTTGAACCAGGTCATCTGCCTCTTTGCAAAGCGGAGGATATCTCGATAGAGTTCTTCTGCCATGTTTTCTTTTGATGCCTTTCCCTCTAGGTAGTTTGCTACGTGACGATATTCAAGCCCAAGGGAAACAAGGCGTTCAGTGCTTACTCCTTGTTGTTGAAGACCTGCAACTTCCTCAATCATACCTTCATCAATGCGAGTAAGGAGTCGTTTTTTTATACGTGAGGCAAGTTCTTTTTTTCCAAAACGCGTTCCAATAAAAAGAGTTTTGTAGATTTTCTGCTGTTGTATTTTTGGGATGTGCCCGAGTTCTCTACATATTTCAATGGCACGTATAATGCGAACTCTGTTGTTCATATCAATTTTTTGTACCTCCTTTGGATAGTCTTTTTCGAATCTCTTTTGAAGCTCTTGGAGGGTCATTTTTTCGAAATCTTTTCGTAGTTTTTCATTTGGTGGAACTTTGCTGAATTGTGTTTCATAGATAAGGCTATCTATATAAAAACCAGTTCCTCCACAAATAATGGGGGCCTTGTCTCGAGCAAGAATGTCTTCTATTGCTTTTTTCCCGAGTTCTTGAAAATCCTGTGCAGAAAAGATTTCTTGTGGGTCAGCGACATCGAGAAGATGGTGTGGGATACCCTGCATTTCCTTTTGTGTTATTTTCCCTGAACCGATATCAAGTCCGCGATAGACTTGCCTCGAATCAGCAGAAATAACTTCACCATTATATTTTTTGGCAATATCAACAGCAAGATCAGATTTTCCACTTGCGGTTTGCCCAAGTACAACAATAATCTTTGGTTTTTGGTGTAGTATTTTTTGTAAGTATGTTACAATGGACATATACTTAATTATAAGTTTTTTTATTCAATTAACCAAATATTTTTTTATGGAAAATTATGAAATGATGGCAATGAATCCAATGCGTATTGGAGACACCTTACCAGAACTTGAGCTCGATGTGCTCTACGAAGATAAAATTCAAAAACTTCACTCTGCGGATTACGAAGGAAAGTGGCAAATTTATTTTTTCTATCCTGCTGACTTTACCTTTGTGTGCCCAACCGAGCTTGAAGAAATGGCTGATATGTATGAGGAGTTTCAAAAAGAAGGAGCAGAAGTCTTTTCTGTTTCAACTGATACCCCTTTTGTTCACAAGGCTTGGAAAGACCAATCACCATCTATTGCTAAGGTAAAATTCCCAATGGTTGCTGATCCAACAGGGGAGATTTGTGAGCTCTTTGGAACTTACATTTACGATGAAGGAATTTCTCTTCGTGGAACCTTTATTGTTAACCCAGAAGGAGAACTCGTTACCATGGAGATTCACAATAATGATATTGGGCGAAGCGCAAAGGAACTCTTGCGAAAACTCAAGGCGGCAAAGTTCGTTGCTGAACACGGAGGGCAAGTGTGTCCAGCTTCATGGGAACCAGGGGGCGATACTCTTGAACCAGGACTTGATCTCGTTGGAAAATTATAATTTTTAAAAAATCTCGGATTACCGAGATTTTTTTGATATACTTTTTCTATGAACAATGAAGATATTAAAGAGCGACTAGAGGAGCAACAGCAAGCCCTAGTAAAAATCTATCGGTCAGTAGAAAAAACAAGAAAAATGATTTTTTGGTCAGGGGTGGCAACAGCCCTCACTTTTCTCGTGCCGCTCATTATTATTGTCATTATGCTTCCTAAAATTATGGGTACGCTCACTTCAAGTATAGATCTTTTGGGCGAAGCATCTTCAGCGTCCCAGCTCGATAGTGTTGATGCGAAGAGTCTTTCAGATGCTCTGAATAATTTAAAAAAATTAGGTTTTTAAAAAATAGAAGGACTTGAAATATCAAATTAAAAAACACAAATTGATACTTATATTTTTTTATGAGATATCTTCAGTGCATGGTAAAATTATTTTACTAATTGATTTTATTTGTATGAAGAGTAAAGCACAGGTAAGAATTAAAATAAACAAATTAATAGAGTATATTACTCCCGAGAAATCTCTAATCAGTACAATAAAAAAACTTATAAAAATTCACAAAGATCAAATTAAAAAAGTTGTGGAAGGTCTTTTGGGTAAATTGAAAAGTTATTTCAAAAGAATACAATATTGGCTGAATAGGGAAAGATATTATCTAAATAAAACACAGCAATCGAATCTTATTGAAACTATTCGAAAAAAACAAAATCTTCCATCAGATTATAAAAATATCCTTAACAAAAAACTAACCCCGAATTGGTTTTCTAAGAGAGAAATTTTTTATGTAAGTTTGTTATTAATTTTAATTTTTATAATGCTTTTTGTGAAAGTTGATATTAATCTTTATGATAAGAGTATAAATCTTGATCGAGATATTTTAATATCCGTACATACTGGAATAGGTGCCGTTTTGGTCGGATTAATTTTCTTGGTGGCTAACTCAATAAACGATATGGGGACAAAATATCGACGTTTTGTTCTTTTTAGGAGAACTAGCCTCTTTGGATTGTTTGTTCTTGAAATAACAACTTTTTTCTTACACTGTTTGCTCCGATAGATAAAATATATCTTTTATTGATTCTGGTTGTGATAGTGGGGGTGGCGACCATAGGTTCTTTTTATCAATTAATTAACCTTGCTTCCTCTGGTTACGCATTGAAGAAAGAAGAAGCAAAACTTTTCTTTGCTGAAATAAGAGCATTTTTTTTAAAGTCACTGGATTTTGAGATAACTAAGAGGTTGGCAAATAATCATTTAGCAGGCTTGTTTAAAAAAATACCTGAAATTGCTGAAGTTAATCCATTATCTCCTCTTGATAAAAAGAAGTACATTGCTTATGAAGAAGAAAAACAAGGTCTGATTACGAATGTCAGGGTTGGAAAATTACATAAATTGATACATGAGCTTGCAAGTTCAAGGGATGTTAGTGTTTTTGATATTGAAAAAGTCGGGCCTGAGATAAGAGATGGAAGGCAAAAAAATGAACCACTTCTTTATATTTCAGGACTAGTTCACTCACATACTAAGTATCATAGGCAGAAACTATTTTATATCAAGAAAGAAGAAGACTCTCACAACGAAGAAAAGTATCTCGAACAGTTAAAAGGAATTTACGTTATTAATGACAAGCTAGATTTTGAAAAAGAAGCAAGAAGCAGTTTGATTGAACTGAAAAATAAATGCATTTCTTCAATAAGAAAAATGGAATCAGAGGAACTTTCAGAAAGTATTAGTTTTTACGTTCAGTTGGTTGGAGAATATCATCAAATGATGTCTTGTTATGGTGGTGGTTTTTCATATGAACAAGCTCAACAAGAGAGAGGGTCATTTTTAGATAGATTGAATTCCATAGCATGGATTATAGAAGACGTGAGAGATATATTTGATGCGACAGTGGCCTCTGGTAATAAGGATATGATACGAGAAGCTGGTTACTTGCCAATCAGAATTGCAAAAGAATCTATTAAATATAATGATCACTATATTTTTCAAGAATTTATTAGTTTTTCAAAAATTCTTTATTATTCTTCCATAGAAAAACATAAAAATGGTGAAGTAAATGTGTCTAATTTCATGCGTGATAAATCTTGGAGATACTTGAAAGAGTTTTCTAGTCTTTATCTCGAGCGAGAAGATGCTATTGATGAGGAAAATTTAATGAATTATGGAATTTTTATTCTAAAGCTTTTCCAAGATTTAATAAAATTATCAATAGACTATGATGACTACCAGGGATTTGCAGAGTTTGTAAATCAATCGATGCAATTGTTTTCATCACTGGAAAGAGAATATCGTTATGATCGAGATGAAGACAATATTTATGAAAATCTAGATAGAAAAAGAGATGAGATGTTTTTTGGTGTTGCAAGTTGGTTATTATTCTTACTTCAAAAAAATTCTGAAAATGAAAACATTCTGAAAATGTTCAATTTCATAAAGAGTAAGCTTCCTCAAAACATCAAAGATTTCAGCTCATTATTTAATCAAGTTCATAGTTTCGATGTTGAGGACTTCTGGGGGTGGAATCATTGGGAAACAGCCTTATATCCAGAAGGAAGAGTTCATTCTATTCAAATCCTTGAAAAATTAGAAGTACTGTTTGCAGTGCATTCATTAAAATTACTTAGATTAAAAACTAATGAAGAGGTTGGAAGTATGCAACTTGATACCAGCAGAGATCTGGCTCATCTAGCAGAAGGATCGAGATCGCTCATATCTACATTAGACAAGATAAAAAGTGATTCAAATAACTGGCATTTTGTTCTTGATGATCAATCTATAGCTCAAGTAGAAAACTTCAAGAGGCTGCTCAATAAGGTAAAACAAGACCAAGAAGAAATAGATGCTGAAAGAAAAAGAGCTGCAAATATTTCAATTGAAAAAGTGACAGAATTTAAAAAGAGTCTATTAAGTACTTACAAGCAATCTTTTCCGATCTCAGAGCTGTTGAAAACTTACGAAAGTTATACAGAAAAACTCTCAGAGTTAAATGATTATATCGATGCTATAGGGATTAATACTCTTTTTGATAAGGCTGCATTTTTTGGAAAAGATGTTGGTTGGCATGTTCACTATATAGGTGATGACGAAGCCTTTGGTTTTGGAAGAACTATGTCTCAAGGGGAAAACAAAAAAGTCTTTGAAATAATTAAACGAGCATCAAATAAAATACCCCAAGAAGAAATGGATGATTTCTTTAAAGGGAAAAATCTAGATGATTACGTTATTTTAACAACAAATAATGCAATATGGAGAGCCTTTAAGTATGAAAAAGAAAACTATATCCCTAAGTGGAGGCAAGATTTTCCTAAGGATGAAGAGTATTCAAAAGCAGAAGGTGTCTTAAAAATTAATGAAACTTATATACCAGTTTTCATGTTCTTTGTTTCTGATAGTAATTTATCTGATGTTTATATTCTCAACAAAAAAGAGCTTGGCGAATTTATTCATTGGAAGCCGTTAGATGAAAGTGATGAGCTAACCGGTGTATTTAGCATACAGGTAATTCCACTCGAAAGAGGTTCTCAGGAAGCAAACAGGCTGCTTCATAACCCACCTAAGTGGCTTTCTGAAATTGGTGATAGTGATGCTCAATCAAAATATTTACAAGAACGACTTATTATCAAGGTTTTTGAAAAGTTTAGCTATTTGCCTAGTGATAATTTTGACGGTGTTTATATTGAAATGGAAAAATAGTTTCCAACTCTATCTACTCGGGATCCCTTGAGCTTATCAAGGCTACTGTGTCATTTGACGGTACATGGAACTACACCTGGGACTACCGTAATCGATTAGCGAGTTCAACAAATAGAACTACGACTTCAAGCTATAGGTATGATTCAGACAACCAACGAGTTAAATTAACAGAAGGGGCCGACACCACCATCTATCCACGCACTGATTACGAAATCAAAAACGGTACTCCAAAACTCTACCTATCACTTGGCGACACAACGGTTGCCACCAAAGAAAATGGAGACATCACCCACCTCCACACCGACCACCTCGGTGGAACGAACATCACCACTGACAGTACAGGAGCTATCACCCAAATCCTCGATTACTATCCATTTGGAGAAACGATAATTGGTGAATATAATATAAAAATAAAAAAGTTCGAATCCCATCAGGGTTCGAACTTTTTTATTATTTCAGCAAACAAAAAACCCTTGAAAAACAAGGGTTTTGAGTCACTCCGATACTGTGGAGTCTTGGCGGAGAGTAAGGGATTCGAACCCTTGAAACCTTTGACAGTTTGCCGCGTTAGCAGTGCGGTGCTTTCGACCACTCAGCCAACTCTCCGTAATAGATTAAATTTTATTGAAGAGTGGTCGAAAGAAACTTTCGTCCGTTTTGCTCTGTTCACTTTCGTTCACAACGAGCAATCGCTTTGCGACCACCTTAGATAATCCGCAGGGGATTATCTAAGCCACTCAGCCCACTCTCCGTATTTATTTTGTAAGAAGAGCAGGGGAAAGCCATGTTCTTCTTGTAAGTTTTTCACTTACAAGAGTAATACTATCACACTTTATTATTTTTATAAAGTACCTCATGAAGGGCGTTTATCCACAGAAAGGTACCAGTGGGATATTGCCCAAAAAAGTGGGATAGAGTAAAATGAAAGTGGGATGAGGTGGTAGAAAACAGTGAAACAGTATTCATATAGCAAAAATTTCTCGTTTCACTGTTCTCTGTCACTTCATAGAAATAACACAAGGTAAGCGAGATCTGATTGTTTTGAAACCCTTTTATTCATTAGTATTTATAGAGCTATGTTACTTGGAGAACACATACATACGCTCGACGCGAAAAAACGTTTGTCGTTGCCGGCAAAATTTCGTAAAGAGTTAGGAAAAACCGTTGTGATTACACGCGGTTTAGATGCGTGTTTGTTTGTGTACTCTGCCAAAGAATGGAAAGAATTTAGTGGAAAATTATCTGAGCTCCCCGTGGGGCAATCAAGTACCCGAGCTTTCAACCGTTTTATTCTCGGAAGCGCTTTTGAAACACCTATTGATAGTGCAGGAAGGGTGCTTATCCCAGATGTTCTCAAGGAGTTTGCTGGACTTGATCAAAAGGTTGTTGTTGCTGGTCTATCAAACCGTGTCGAACTTTGGAATGAAGAGCGATGGAAATCGTACCAGTCTGAACTTGAAGGGCAGGCTGATACTCTTGCCGAGAATCTCGGTGAGATTGGAATGATTTAGTATGGCTCATATCTCAGTGTTAATGAATGAGGTACTCGAAGGGCTCGATCTCCATCCTGCTGATGTTGTTGTTGACGGAACCATCAATGGAGGAGGGCACAGTCTTGAGATTAGCAAGCAGCTCTCTGATACCGGAGTTTTGGTCGGTATTGACCAAGATTCAACAGGGCTTGCACTCTCACAAGAAAAACTTGCTCTTGCCGCGCCCCAGGTGCACCTCGTGCACGATAACTTTAGAAATATTGATCACATTATCCATGAACTTGGACTCGATCATATTGACAAGCTCTTGCTTGATTTGGGGTGGTCTTCTAATCAATTTGAAAATCCAGATAGAGGCTTTTCATTTCTACACGATGGACCACTCCTCATGACGCTCAGCGATAACCCCGAACAGAATGTATTTACCGCCTACGACATTGTTAATGAGTGGTCGGTGGAATCACTCATCGATATCTTTGAGGCCTATGGGGAAGAGCGCTATGCGTGGAAAATTGCTCAGGCGATTGAACGTGCTCGAAAAGAGAAAGCTATCTGCTCAACGCTGGAGCTTGCTGATATTGTTGCTGCTGCAGTACCTGCTGCCCATCGAAGAGGGGCTATTCATCCAGCGACAAAAGTTTTTCAGGCAATTCGGATTGCTGTGAATGATGAGATGGGTGCTCTGCGTGAGGTTCTTGAGAAAGCCTTTAATCTGCTCACTCCTGGTGGGCGCATGGTTATCATTTCTTTTCATAGTATTGAAGACCGCGTTGTTAAACATTTCTATCGCCAAAAGAAATCTGAGGGTCGTGCAGATATTCTTACGAAAAAACCTATTACGGCAAGTGAGGGTGAACTTCGTGACAACCGGAGGGCTCGAAGTGCAAAGTTGCGTATTTTAATTAAAAAAGAGTATGAAGAAGAAAAGTAAAACAAAGCAAATATTGAAACGGTGCCTCTTCGCTTGCGGAGTGTTTTCTGTCGTACTTTTTTCGTGTTACTCATACGCACTTGCTAAAACAACAAGCTCAGGGAGCACTATTCGAGAAAAAATGAGAGAAAAGCAAGACCTCGAAACAGAAATCGTTGACCTTGAAATGCAGTACTTTGAAATTATTAACGCTATTGATCAAGATAATTTCACTGCGTACGGATTGCAAAAAGTTGCAGCGGTTGATTACGTTACGAGCGAGACCGAACAAGCGCAGTTTGCTGCTCGGTTTTAATCTCCATCAAAGAACATGAAGAGGGGTAACCACGCCGTTTTTAATAGGAGGATGTATTGGATTTATGGAGGATTTTTGTCTCTTGCCGGACTTATTCTCGTAAACCTCTACACCATTCAGATTCAATCAGGAGCTTCTTTTCGTGAAAAAGCTGATGATCAATACATGACTGCTTCGAGTCATGTATTTGAACGTGGAACAATTTTTTTCACCAAGAGTAATGGTGAGAAGCGCGTTGCGGCTGGTCAGAAAAAGGGTATTAAAATTTCTGTTAATCCTTCGCGACTCGAGCACAAGCGTGCACGTGAAATTTTTGATACTTTTCAGGAGGAGGGGATTCTCCTTCCACATGTGGGGCTCAAGCGCTTTTCTCAAGACTCGCTTAGGTACCTTGAAATAGCACGACAGCTTCCTCGTCAAAAGGCAGAATCGCTTAAGGAACGCTTTGGTAAGGATATTCGTCTTCATTCAGAAAAGTGGCGTATCTATCCTTTCCGAAAGAGTGCTGCCCACATTCTCGGGTTTCTTGCCTACGATAGCCACAACAGCTACGCTGGGCGCTATGGACTTGAACGCTTCTATGAAGACACCCTCGTGCGTAGCGATAAAAAGTTCTACGTAAACCTCTTTGCGCGTATTTTTCATGGATTAAAGAGTGCTGCTGAGGGAACGCTAAAACGAGAAGGTAGTATTGTTACGAGTATTGATCCTGATGCTCAGATTTTTCTTGAAAAAGAGGTAAGCAAAATCCAGGATCGTTGGGATGCTGCAAGTACCGGAGGAATCATTCTCAACCCTCAGAATGGAGAAATCGTTGCAATGGTATCTGCTCCTACCTTTGATAATAATAATTTCAAATATGAAGAATTGGCGATGTTCAACAATCCGCTCGTGAGTAGTGCCTATGAGTTTGGTTCAGTGCTCAAACCACTCGTTGTTGCAATAGCACTCGACAAGAAACTTATCAATGCAAAGACGAATTTCTACGATAGAGGATCGGTTGTTGTTGAAGACTATACTATTTACAACTTTGACAAGCGTGGACGTGGTTGGGTTACAACGCAAGATATTTTGAATCAATCACTCAACACGGGAATGGTTGCTATTAGCAAGAAGATTAAAAAATCAGATTTTCGTGAGTACTTTAAAAAGTATGGCTTTGGGAGCAAGAGTGGTGTTGATCTCCCTAATGATATTGCTGGGCTTGTACGAAACCTCAAGAGTAATCGAGATATTGAGTTTGCTAACATGTCGTTTGGGCAGGGGATTGCGGTGTCTCCGCTCGTGCTCGCAAAATCTTTAAGTACACTTGCGCATGGAGGGAAACCCGTTCACCCACACCTTGCGCGGAGTATTGAGTACACTGATGGTTTTAGCAAAAAGATTGAACTCGATGACAATGAGCAGGCAATTTCATCCGAGACAGCAGCTGAGGTGTCACGTATGCTTGTGAATGTTTTTGATCGCTACCAAAAGGGTGCAGTAAAATTCGAACACTATAGTGTGGCAGCAAAAACAGGAACAGCACAGATTCCTAATCCAAAAGGGTCGTACTACAAAGACAGAAACCTCCACTCTTTCTTTGCATATTTTCCTGCCTACAAGCCTCGTTTTCTCGTTGTTCTCTATACCGTGCACCCAAAGAAAAAAGCAAAGTATGCGTCACAGACACTCATTGAACCCTTTCGAAATATTGCACAGTACCTCATCAATAGCTACCACATTGCTCCAGATCGCTAGTATGCGGTCTTTTCTAAATGAAAAAAATATATATAAAAAACAAGTATCTGAGATACTTGTTTTTTATTGAATCTTAATTCGTGCTTGCTTGTGTTTGTCTACGAGAGGGAGGACGAGGGTAAGGAGTCCGTGGTTCTCGTGAGCTTCCGCGAGCTCAATATCAATTTCTTCTGGGAGTTCAATTGTTCGCTCGAAGGCACCCCAGTAGAGTTCTTCAAAATAGGTTTCGTGCACTTTTCCGTGGTTGTCACGAGCACGTGTTCCTTCGATAACGACCATGTCTCGCGTGAGAGTAATATCAATATCTGATTTTTGAATTCCTGCAACCATTGTCTTGATGATGATGGCTTTGTCTACTTGGTACATGTCTACCGAGAGTTCACCAACTTCTTCTACTTCAGCCTCATCTTCGTAGAGATCTTCATCTTCCTCGATAGAGAGTTTTCGGGCACGGTCATCATCTTCGTGTTCAAGGAATTCGTCTTCGTACATATCGTAGTCTTCGTCGTTGTTATTAAATTTGATTCCAGTCGTGAGTTTTTCAAAGAAAGATTTTTTGTTTGACATAGGGTTTAGTGGTTAACTCTTCGTACTTGTTCAAAGAGTGCAATAATAATAAGCGTGATAATCCAGAGAATACCAAATATGAGAAATCCGTTTATTTCTATAGTCTCTATGATAAAGTAATTGAAAAAAGTATGCAATATACTTGCGATAATAATTCCAAGGAATCCGTAGAGAAAACGCGTAAAACGTGGCTTGTAGAAGACAAACCCAAGGAGGATTCCCAAGCTCGCAGCAAGAATGCTGTGGAGGATTGTCGCCCCCAAGAAGCGGAGTGATCCCGTTTCGATAATAAAGCTCGCTGTCGTCTCTGTTCCTGATGAGAGCAAGAAGAGAATGTTTTCCATGGTAGCAAAGCCTAAGGATCCTGTAATGAGGTAGATAGCGTAATCAATAGGCTCATCAAGGTAGGAAGAGTTAAAGTCAATGAGGAAGACGACCCCGAATTTCATGAGCTCTTCAATAACAGCAAAGATAAAGATTACTTTTTCATGGTCGGCAACATAGGCTCTTACAAATTCGCCAAGAGGTATGGTGAGAAAGACGACCATCATTCCCGCAATAAAGGTGAGGGCGAGCAACCCGCGGGGTTCTGGTTGAAACCGATCTTCGTGGAGCCAAAAGGCGAGCCAAATGAGTGTCGGAATAACTCCTGATGCAATAGCAATGAGGAGAAAACCTACATCTATTTCGGCCATAGTTCTGTCATGAGGAGCTCGCGCTCACCTTCTTTTTTAGGAAGCTCTTGCCATACCTCTTCTGTTATAAATGGCATGAAGGGGTGGAGTGTTTTGAGAATAAACTTGAGTGATTCCATGAGGAAGTGTTTTCTTGAGTTTTTCTCTTCTTCGCTCCCATGTTCGAATATTTCTTTTGACTCTTCAAGGATGTGGTCGGCAAAGGTATGCCATACGTAGTGGTAGAGTTTTTCTGATACTATGTAGTACTTTAGGTCTTCCATCTCGTGGGTAATTTCCTGGAGGAGATCCTTTTGATCTTCTCTGAGTTCGTGGTCGCGTTCTGCCCACTGTGGTTCGCTTGTTGGTGTAAGTCCTTTTGTTTCAGTAAGGATAAAGCGAGTAATATTCCAGAGCTTGTTTGCGAACTTGCTGTAAGCTTTAATTTTTTGCTCATCAAGATTTACGTCATTTCCAGGACCGTTTCCTACTATCATTGCCATGCGTAGAGCATCAGTTCCATACTGCGTAATGAGGTCAAGCGGATCAACAATATTTCCGAGTGATTTTGACATTTTGCGCCCCTTGCTATCACGAACGAGTCCGTGAAGGTAGGTTGTTTTGAATGGGATATCACCAATGAGGTAGGTGGTCATGAGAATCATACGCGCAACCCAAAAGAAGAGAATATCATTCCCGGTTTCGAGGATGTTCGTTGGGTGGTAGGTCTTAAAATCCTCTGCATCTTCATTTGGCCAACCAAGTGTTGAGAAACTCCAGAGCCCAGATGAGAACCAGGTATCGAGGGTATCTTCGTCTTGTACCCAACCGTCTTCAGCAGGCGCTTCTACGCCAACGTAAACTTCATCTTTGCGGTACCATACCGGGATTTGGTGCCCGTACCAAATTTGACGTGAAATATTCCATGGGCGAAGGTTGTGAATCCAGTGGTAGTAGGTTTTTTTGAATCGTTCAGGAAGAATTTCAATTTGTCCAGACTCAACAACCTGGAGCATAACGTCTTTCATTGACACCATGTCTCCCTTTTTGATACCTACGATATTGTCGGTTTTAAAGGCAAATTTCTTTTCAGTATCAACCCACCACTGCATTTTTGGCATAGGTTCGATGATGCCGCCTGTTCGCTCGGCTGTTGAAACATTTTGTTTGATGGTTTCTGTTTTTTCAAGGAGTCCTTGTTCGTCTAGCCACTCAACAACTTTTTCTCGAGCGAGCGTTGTCTTGAGTCCATCGAGCACCTCACCACAGTCCATCATTTTTCCGTACTCATTGATAACCTGCTTGCTCTTGATTTGAGGGTGTCTCTGTGCAATTTCCCAGTCAGCGATTGAGTGTGCAGGTGTTACTCCAACAGCACCTGTTCCAAATTCCATATCGACGTGACTATCAGCAACAATTTCTATGGAGATTGGCGACCCGCAAAATTCAAGGTCATACTTGTTACCAACAAATTCTGCGTAGCGTTCGTCATCGGGGTGAACAGCAACCGCCGTGTCTCCCACTTTTGTTTCAGGCCTCGTTGTTGAAATACTAATAGGGAAGTCATGTGCGTACTTGAAGGTATACATTTCAGCATCACGCTCAACGTGTACAATTTCATCGTCTGAGATAACGGTTTGTCCTTTTACGTCCCAGTTTACAATTCGGTGGGCTCGATAGATGAGTCCGTCGTCGTACATGCGCTTGAAGGCTGTTCGTACTGCAAGTTCACGTTCGTCATCAAGGGTAAAGGCTTCTCGTGACCAGTCGAGGGAAGCCCCCATTTTTTTTGCTTGGTTGACAATGGTGTCGTGTGAATCTTGAGCAAATTGCTCAACGCGCTTCAAGAATTCTTCGCGACCGAGATCGTGTTTTCGGAGTTTTTCTTTTGCGAGAATTTTTTCTACCTTCGATTGTGTTGCAATCGCTGCATGGTCTGTTCCTGGAAGCCAGAGCGTTCGTTTTCCAAGCATTCTATTGTAGCGAACCATGATGTCCTCAATAGCGAGCATTGATGCGTGTCCGGTATGGAGTGTTCCGGTTACGTTTGGTGGTGGTAAGACAATTGAAAAAGGTTCAGTTTGTGGATCGGTGTATCCAGCGCGAATCATCTCATCAGGATTGTAGAAGCCTGAATTCTCCCAGAGGGCAGAGATTTTATCTTCAGTATTCTGTGGATTGTAAGGTTTCAAAAATTTCTCATTCATATCTGCAGTCTAGCACAAAAGGGTGGTTTATAAAATATTTTTCCAGAAAGTTTTCTTGTAAAAAAGATAGAAAAAATGGAAAGGGCGGGCGCTTCGCGCCCGCCCTTTCTATAAAAAATAATCCTATAATTCAAGAAAAAATCATATAATTCCAAATTATTGGACTTATCCAAAAAAAATGTAAAATGAAATCATGAAAAAAACAAGAAAAGCAATTAAATATATGTGGATCGGAATTGGACAAGTAAAATAGGCATTTTTCGCTTCTTTTTTCTTGTTTGGTCTGATGATAATTATCGATACGGCTTTTGTTCCGGTGTATATTAAAAATATTATCAACAACCTTAATGTACAAAATTTAGTTTCTGCAAAACGCTTGGTTTTAATCTTAGTAGGAATTCTTCTTGCTAAAAAGGTGCTTATGTTTATAAGTATGCGTCTTTTGTCATGGTTTGAAGTTCGTGCTTTTTATATTCTTAATGAATTTAGTTACAAGAATTTCTTAAAACATGATTATCATTTTTATAAAAATCAATTTACCGGTTCCTTGGTAAGTAAAATTAGCCGCTTAGGAGATAATATGGTTGGTATTGTTGATACTTTTCTCTTTAGTTTTTTCTCGGCTGGGGTCGCAATTATATCATCTTTATACATATTGTTTCGTGAAAATATTTGGATAGGTTTTACTTTTCTTGGTTTTCTTGTGGTGTATCTCGTTTTGGTTCATTTCATGGGAATCAAATTAACACCGTATAATGAGAAAGCTTCTCGTGCAAAATCTGCACTTGGCGGTGTCTATTCTGATATTCTTTCAAACATCGAAAATATCATTTTCTCTGGGAACAAAGAATATGACTTTGGAATTTTCAAAAAAGCAAACAAAGAATATAGAGATAAAAAATATCAATCATGGAAAATGGGGGTAAATTATCAAGATTCTATTGCTTTTGTCCCTTCTTTGTTTGTAGGTTTTGTGACTTGGCTCTCTATCTATCTTTTATCAAATGGCATCGTATCGGTCGGTACTGTTGTTTTGGTATTTATTTTGGCAAACGGTTTTTCACAGAGAATTACATGGATCGGTGGAGCTTCAAAGAGACTCGTTAGTGCTGTTGCTGATGTTGTTGAAGCTATTGAGATTATCGAAACAGAACCACAAGTCTTTGTTCCAAAATCTCAAAAATTTATTCCACAATCAGGAGATATTTCTTTTGAGCACGTTTCCTTTAGCTATCCTGAAGGGGAAAAGGTGTTTGAGGATTTTTCTCTTGAGATTGCATCAGGAAAACAAGTGGGGCTTGTCGGAAAATCAGGTTCAGGGAAGTCAAGCCTGACCAAGCTTTTGTTGGGGTTATATAATTTGGAATCAGGAAAAATCGTCCTTGCTGGAAATGATATAGCGCAGGTTGATGGTGAATCTTTGCGTCAGCAAATTGCTTATATTCCACAAGAAACCATTTTGTTCCACAGAAGTATCTATGACAATATTTTGTATGCGAGACCTGAGGCAACACAAGAAGAAGTTCTTCAAGCAGCAAAACTTGCCCATGTTGATGAATTTGTTCAGACTATGGAAAAGGGATATGAAACAATGGTAGGTGAGCGAGGGGTAAAACTCTCTGGTGGACAGCGCCAGCGAGTTGGAATTGCACGCGCTATGTTGCGTGCTGATGCACCGCTTTTAATTATGGATGAGGCGACCTCTGCACTCGATAGTGAGAGCGAGTTTTTGATTCAGCAATCATTCGAAGTCGCAGCAAAAGGGCGAACGACCCTTGTGATTGCGCACCGACTTTCAACAATTCAAAAAATGGATACTATTTTAGTGTTTGAAAAAGGTAAAATTGTTGAACAAGGTTCTCATGAGGAGCTTTTGAAAAAAGATGGCACATATGCACGAATGTGGAACATGCAAGAAAATGGATTTATTGAATAGGGGAAAATAGAGAAATAAAAAATCCTACATAATTTGGTTTATGTAGGATTTTTTTTGATTTGTAAGTTTTTATTTTGTTTCTATTAATTTTTCTACATATGATAGAAAAGATGAGAAAAAGAAATATCCAGATATGAGTATTGATAATAAAAGTATACACAATGTAAATATTGTTTCTTCTGATAAAGGTTTTTTCTCTGAAATAATAAGCTCTATGATTTGTGGTAGTGATATAATTATCGTTGTTAAAAATATCATAAAAAGTGCGAGAGCGTTTTTTCTTTTAGACTTTAAAAGTTTTTCTTGTGCTTCTTGTGCTGTTTCTTCAGTAATTAAATCTTCTTCCATTTTACTTACCTATTTAAAATTTTGTGAAATCATTTTCACTTATATTTTTGTCAAAATAAATAAAAAAGTCAAGTTTCTAAGGTTAAGTTATTGATTAAATACATAAGAATTGTCTTTTGATAGCTTTGTCTTATTTAAGTTTAAAAAATTTCTCATTCATAAATTTTTTAGTATAAATAGGGTGGTTTATAAAATATCTTTTGTAGAATACGTAACTTATAAAAAAGAATCTATGGGTTTAAAAAACAAGAGCGCCTAAAGTTGTTTGTGTAGTAAAAATATTTCTTGCCGAAACAAGAAGTATAGGTTTTCATTACCCTTTTCTTAACCACCAGGGTGAGGATAGGTTTAATACCAATGAAAATTTTTTATTAAATTACTAAGGCTCTATGGTCCACCCAAACTTTTTTGTCTGTGGTATACCATAATTGAAAAGCTTTTGCGATACTAGCTTTTTCTCCAAAGAGAGCTTTCCCGTCTAGTTTTAGGTCATCAAACCAAACACTTCCTAAATCTGATTGATATAACGAAAGGTTTTCTTTTATTTCT
>PDWI01005612.1_pt1 | contig 16096 bp, 14 predicted proteins | sample 1430891 | NCBI WGS metagenome assembly PDWI01 (sample SAMN01162508, study PRJNA174530) | Oral metagenome, whole genome shotgun sequencing project. | biome: Marine environment; feature: Marine mammal; material: Swab sample of the gingival sulcus; isolation source: swab sample of gingival sulcus...
GCGGGACGTATCCATATAGCCGTGAATCAAGATCAGCGGCTCCCCGTCCGCCGTTCCGGTCTCAACGTACTTCAGCGTCATGTTACCGGCGATGGTCACACTTTTTTTGGCGCAACTCCACCCTTCTTGACCAGGGACTCGCTGTTCGTACCCGTGCATAAGATGACCCCTCTTTGTCGTCGCCCCCCCCCTCTGCAGGTGAGAAGCTGCAACACCCTCCACTGCCAGCCGCCGCCATCACAGTATCATACTGACAAACACCTGACCCGGACTTCTCAAAAAACGCAAGACTTCGCTCATCAGAAATTCGATAAGGCGAAAAAAACTGCTGAAAAGACCGATACCTGCCCGCTGACAGCCGGATGTCAGCGCCACTGCACGATATTTTTCGGCCGGTCACCACGGAAAATATCTTTTCATCTCCCAACATCCATGCTATTTATAAGGAGAAAAGAAGTCCTGATGGCGCTTTTTTCCACCTCATTCTGGCGTGGACATTATGCTCTTTGGCCGCTACGAATTCCGCTGTCGTTTTCAAACGGATGCCCGTCTGCCGCCGTACAAGGGGTCGACCTTCCGGGGTGTTTTCGGGCATGCGCTGAAAGCGACCGTCTGTGCATTACAGCATCAGGAGTGCTCCTGCTGTCTGCTGAAATCGCGCTGTCTTTATACCCTCGTCTTTGAGACCCATCTTGCCCTCTCCCGTCCGGCCCGGGCGAAAATCGCCTCACCGCCGCACCCGTTCGTAATCCGGCCGCCGCTGACCACCCGGACCGATTTCAGCACCGGAGAGCTGTTTGTCTTCTCTTTTCTGCTCTTTGGCGAGATCAACCGGCACCTGCCCTTCTTTATCGCAGCCTTTGAACGGATGGGCCAGCTCGGTATCGGCAGACGTATCAGCGGCAGCCGTGGCCGATTCGCCGTTGAAAGCGTCTCCGAAAAGAGCAGTGAGATCTATAACCACAACGAGCAGCAGCTCCGAATTGCAGCAGAGCCGGCCCAGCTCACCCTGTCAAAATCGCCCGGCAGTGCTGCAGAAAGACGGCTGACCCTCCAGCTGAAAACGCCGCTGCGGCTTAAATTCAACAACCGCTATATCTCCGAGCTCCCGTTTCATGTACTCACCCGGGCGATGCTCCGCCGGATTTCGACCCTGATGGCCTTTTACGACACCGGTGAACCGCCTCTTGATTATCGCGGTCTGCCCAAAAGAGCAGAGACGGTACGAACGGTTGCAAGCACCCTCTCCCGCTATAAATGGCAGCGCTACTCCCAGCGCCAACAACAGAAGATGCCTCTCGACGGCATTATCGGAACAGTCACCTACGAAGGCGAACTGGCAGAGTTTCTCCCGCTGGTCGACTTCTGTCAGCAGACCCATATCGGCAAACAGACCGCCTTTGGCCTGGGGGAGATGGCAGTGGTGGGATAAGTGGCAGGTTTGCGGGATGTGTGAAGGTCAAAAAAAGCGCTATGCTGCATCCAGACAAAAGAGAAACTGTTTGGAGGAGACCATGAGACAACCACATCACTATACCAGAAGAGTCCTGCTGGTCATTATCGGCAGGACCCCGCAGATCTTCACCGAAACCCTGTATAAGCTCGCAGTAGAGAGTACCCCCGCCTTTGTTCCCACCGAGATTCATATTATCACCACTCAGGAGGGTGCGAAGTCTGCCGAACTGGCACTGCTTGGTGTTGACAGCGGTGGCGGAGAGTTTCATCGGTTCTGTGCGGATTTTGATTTTCATAACATCTATTTCGACTCGCAAAACATCCACATTATTGCCGATACCGAGGGTGAGTTTATCGACGACAACCAGTCGAGTGCCCACAACAGAGTCGCCTCGGACTTTATCACCCAAAAGGTGCAGGAGTTCACCCGTGATGAGCAGAGTATCCTCCACCTCTCCCTCGCCGGAGGGCGAAAAACCATGTCGTTTTACGCCGGATACGCCCTCAGTCTCTATGGAAGGATGCAGGACCGCCTCTCCCATGTCCTCGTCAATGACCCGTTTCAAAACAACCTTGATTTTTTCTACCCCCGCCCCACTCCGCAACGGATCAAAATTGGCAACACCTACCACTCGACAGCCGAAGCCCGCATCATTTTATCGGACATCCCCTATGTGCGCATGCGCTACCATGTCCCGGAGGCGCTGCTTGCCGGCAAAGCCGGTTTTCAGGAGACGGTGGAAGCGATCCAGCGCTTTGCACGACCTGAGACTATTGACATCGATATCACGAAAAAAGAGGTCCGACTGAACGGAATAAAGGTGGAGATGAGCGACGCTGATCTGGCCCTCTATCTCTGGATGTGTGAACGCCGCAAACGCAAGGAACACCCGTTTCTGCCCGATGCCGATGCCTTTGTCGAAGATTATATCGAAGTCTACACCAGAGTTGTCGGTCAGTTGAGCGGTATGATTGACCGCCTTGAAATTGTTGCCCGCAAACGTACCGCCAAACAACAGAAAGACTGGTTTCAGCAACGCAAATCCAAACTGAAAAAGGCGATCGACAGAGCGCTCGGCAAAAGACCGGCCCGCCCCTTTCTTATTCAGACGACCGAATATAAAGGGCAGATTGCCTATGAGATAAAGATGAAAAGTAGAGCAATTACTATCCAGTAAAGGAGAGACAACTTGACTGAAATTATCTGTTTACAGGGCGACTTTTTCGGTAATTCGAAGATAATGACAGCCAGATGCTATGTGTGAAAACAGGCATTCGGGGAAAATATGTCATTTACTATCAATATTGAGAAGAATAATATTCTCAGGGTTGGCTTTGGAGAACCTGCCGCTAATGATCAGATTGTACGCGATGCCGGAACGCGGGTCGATAAACTGATTTGGACGGGATCGATTTGCGGAGGGAAACTGCTGCAGGTGAATGGCCCGGGCAGTACGCCGGTGACAATGCTGTTGAGGCATAAGCTGGTGCATCTTTATGAGACTGTTGCCTGTTATGACCCGAAGCCCGGCTGCTATGTGGTGATTGCTGCCCACGGAGGAGAGCACACTCCGGGAGATCTTGTAAATTGACTTTCAGCAGGCAACGCTGCTCTCGTTACTCTACAGGCACTGATTATAATCAGGGATACCGACAAAGACATCGGTTAACGCGGAAACATGGAGGGAGAAATGACATCTTGTCTGTATTTTTTTGAAACGCACACTATACAGCCATTCATTTTTGAGAGCGGACGTCTGGCAGAGATGGTAGGTGCCAGCGATCTCATTGAAGACCTGCTTGGTGGTATTCTCGATTCCACACTCCGGGAACTGGGGATTCCGGTCAGTTCAGACAGCTTTTTACGACGGGGTGGTGGTGCCTTTATACTTCAAATTTCCGATAAACAACAGGGGGAATTTCTCCGTGATCTCTGGGGATTGATTGTCTACGAAAAAGCTCCGGGTCTGGCTTTCAGCCATACAGTGGTGACAGGAGATACAATTCCTGGAGCGCTTAAAGAGGGACGGAAGAAACTTTTACAGCTGCGAAATCACACCCTGCCAAGATTACCGGTTGCCGGCCCTTTGATTAAAAGGGCTCCGCGGACCGGAAATCCGGCTGTCAGGTGGGGAAAAGTCAAAAAGAATCGTTGGGAATGGATTGATGCCGCAACAGAGAAAAAGCGTGAAGATAAATATTCCAAAGGGAAAACCCTGCAAAGAAAATTTCTTGCCGATACGAAAGAGGATCTCAAGAGATTTACCTTTCCACTGAATCTTGATCCTGATGAGGACAATGCGTTCCCGTTTGAGTCCGATAACCACTATGTGGCGATTATTCATGCCGATGGAAATGGTATCGGGCAACAGCTGATTGCTTTGGGTGAAAAACTGCAAAATGATCCCGAGGCGAAAATTGGGGCTATTTTTCGGGAATTTTCTACTCATCTGAAAGAAGCGACGGAAGTGGCTGCAAAAGAGGCGCTGCGAGCAGAGATTAAAAAGAATCGTTCGTTTACTGCAAGAGATATCCTGCCCTTCCGGCCACTTGTTCTGGGCGGTGACGATCTTACGGTGATCATTCGTTCTGAGTTTGCGCTTTCGTTTACCAAAAGATTTATCGAATTGTTTGAAAGAGAGACCAAATCAAAACTTGCTCAAATTAGTCACGATGCTGTTCCCAAAGGATTGACCGCCTGTGCCGGTGTCTGTTTTGTTAAGGTGAACTATCCCTTTTATCTTGGCTACCAGCTGGCAGAGTCGCTGTGTAAACATGCTAAAGACATCGCCCGGCGGGCATGCAGCCAGAACGGGGACAAAATTCCTTCTGCGATTATTTTTCATCGAGTAACAACCAGTTTTGTGAAGAACTATAAAACTGTTCTCAATGAGGAGATGAAAGCTGGTGACAACAACTACCTGACCATGGGGGCTTATGGTGTTGGAGAAGTTGACGCTGGTCTGCCGCCATTAGCAGCCATCATGGAGATGAAGGAACTCTTTCAAAAACCGGCCATGGCCAGAGGACCTGTCCGACATTTTCTGAGTCTTCTCCATACCAAACCTGCGGTTGCGGCAAAGGTTTATCAACGGTGGCTTGAAAATATGAAAAAGCGTAAAGAGCTGCAGTCTTATCTGGAAGAGTATGAAAAAATCTTGACTGAGATTTTTACTTCTGCTGCTAAAGTAGACAACCTTCCCTTTCAAAAGATGTCGAGAGAAGATGCCTGCCGTACGTTTAACAGAAACTGCGGAACGTCCACTGAGTCCCGCTCCGATGAGGATATCTGTCGCACCTTTATTGGCGACCTGACACAACTCATTGCGGTTGAAGGAGAAGCCCATGACCACTAACTATCAATTAAAACTGGATATTCAAAGCTACTGGCATCCCGGAACCGGTAAGGGGAGCGGCAGTCATATGGATGCAGTGGTCGAAAAAGACCGCTTTGGCTGCCCGTTCATCTCTGGACGGATGCTGAAAGGCCTGCTTCGGGATGCGGTAAACCGTGGCGCTCACTGGGGTATTTTCGGAACCCTCAATCATTGGCCCCCGAATCAGCTGGTTGAGGTGCTTTTCGGCTCGATCGGTTTTATCGATAACCGATCAAGAGACGAGACCACTCCCGGTCTGATTCGTATCGGCGATGCGGTGCTCAAAGAAAATATCCGTCAATGGCTGGGGCTGAACGAAAACTCAGAGTATCGAGCGGCCCTGTTCACCGACATCTATTCAACAGCGATAAAAGATGGAACCGGTGTGGCAAAACCGAGAAGCCTCAGGGGGCAGGAGGTTGTCATTCCCGTTACCCTGATTTCATCAATGGAAATTCTGCAACCGCAAACCTGCCTGAACCAGGATGAAAGGTTGACTGACCTCGCGTCTAAAGCGTCTAAAAATGCCCATCAGTGGATTGAACAAGCGCTTCCGCTGATTCGCTCGGTCGGTTCAAATCGAACGCGTGGTCTGGGGCGGGTAAAAATATCGTTGAAAAAAGAGGAGGCAGGCGGATGAAACGCGACCAATTAACCCTCGAGCTGCTTGAAGATGCCGTTCTCAGTGCCCGTTCGGCAACTCTCGGAGGACATCGTTCTCTCGACTATATCCCCGGTGCCGTTCTTTACGGTGTTTGTGCTTCCAGACTGTACGGTTCATTGGGGAAAAATGCCTTTCTGGTGTTCCATTGCGACAAGGTTCGCTTTGGTAATGGCTACCCGGTGGCAGCAAACGGAACAACCGGATATCCAATTCCTTTTTCCTGGCATAAAATAAAGGGCGAAACCTTTACAAAGGATGACGACCGGCTGATAGACGGAGAGAAAATCTTTTCAGGGAAAACAGAGGACGGCAAACAGCTCAAGCAGCTGCGGGATGGCTATGTTACCCCGGAGGGTCTCTATCTGGAACCAAAGACCACCTTTCGGATGAAAACAGCCATCAATCCCGTTGACGGTACAGCTGCCGAGGCACAGCTTTTCGGGTATGAGGCGATTGAAGCCGGGCAAAAATTCCATGCCAGTCTCGACTTTGATGATGATATCAGTGAAGACCTCATTAAACAGATACGTGAAAGTCTTGACGGAACAATCTATATAGGCCGGTCCCGCTCGGCGCAGTATGGAAAGGTCAAATGCAGCGTAGAACAAGTGGAGGTTCGTGCAGCGCCTTCCCATTCCGGCGGTACGCTCTCGCTTTTCCTTGTATCGGATCTCTGTCTCGAAGATGAAAACGGCATGCCGGCACTTTGGCCGTCACCCACATTGTTTGGCTTGAAAACAGGCCGTTTTGATGCTGAAAACTCCTTTCTCCGGTTCAGATATTACAGTCCATACAACATGGCCAGAAGACACTATGACAATGAACGCCATGTGATCCAGCAGGGAAGTGTGGTGACCTTTCAGGATATTTCATCAACTGAGGATCTGTCTCATCTCATAGAAGGTCTCGGAAACTACCGCTGCAATGGGTTGGGACAGGTTTTCATTCAGCCTGAATGGGTGTTGAAGCCAGGCTCGGACATCTTTCCAGACGCAGAACTATCGTCGCCCCCAAAACCACCGGAAGAACCGCAGGAGCCTTTGGTCGCATGGTTGAAATCACGGGTAAAAACCGGCAGTGCGAGGAAGACAGACCGCAGACTCGCAGAAGAGATGAACCGGGAACTTGAAAAGATATACGTATCGGCGCGGAAATATGCCGGAGAACCGGCAGGGACTCTGGTCGGACCGGGGAAAACCCAATGGGGTCTTGTTCTTGATGCCGGCAAGCGTTTTGCCAACGATAAAGAGAAGCTGCTCAAGGAGCTGGAAAAGATCTGTGGTTCATCTGATCAAGCGTGGAGCTGTGAAACCGGGGTACATCAAAACCCTACATTTGAAAAATGGCTGCTTAACTTTTTTAAAGGTGTGGGTACAAATCCCGGACGCGTTATCGCAAACCTGGCACGGCTGGCGATGGACACAGCGGAAATGCAGACAAAGCCGACAAGAACGCAACAGGAAGAGGTGACAACATGACTCAAACACAAAAATCGCGCCTGGATGAACACTTTTTCCATATAGCCAGATTTGTTTTGGAGGCTGATTCCGCGTTCTCAATCGGCAGTGGTCTCAGTGATATTGCTTTTGATACTCTTGTGGTCCGTGATGCCAATGGCCTTCCTGCGGTGCCGGGAACGACCATTGCCGGTGTTATCCGCCATCTTTATCGTGAGAAGGTTGTTGACGGGGAAAAAACTGTCAACTGGTTGTTCGGCAACGCTACAAAAGAGGGCTCAACGATGTCGAAGGTGACTTTTTCATGGGGTGTTATCCACGATGAGAAAGATCAGCCTGTCGAAAAGCTGGAAGAGAACATAAGCGGTCTGTTTCTTGATACCCTGGTTCAGGACCATCCCCTGTACCGGGATCGCGTGAGAATCACCAAAAGGGGCGTTGCCTCGGATCAGGGAAAATTTGATATAACAGTTATACCGAAAGGATGTCGATTCAGTTTTGAAATGACGTTCTGGGCCGGGGAGAAGAGCCCGCCGGAGTGGAACACTCTTCTGAAACTTCTGTACAGCCCGATGCTGCGGTTTGGCGGTTCTGTTCGTTCCGGCCTTGGACGATTCAGATGTATTCGGCTCTATAATGGAGTCTTTAATATGGAAGATTCTACGGACTATGCAAAGTATTGCGAAATTGAGATTGGGTTAAATCGGTATACGCATCTTAAGAAAGAGGATAAAACAACACTCAATAATAAGGAATCCTGCACAATCAATAATAAGGAGCCTTGCCTGACCCTTCATCTTCAACCCGACGATTTCTGGCGTTTCGGCCAGGGCGGCTCTCCTCTTATAGAAGGTCAACATCCGCCCGATGATTTACCTTTGGTGGAACCCTTTATAGAGTGGAAAGATGAGAAAGCATCAATTGGTGTGCGTCATCTGGTCATACCCGGTTCGTCAGTCAAGGGAGCTATTCGCCACCGGTTTATCTTTCATTATGGTCGGTTGCTCATCAAGCTGCCCCCGGAAGAGAGAAAACAACGAATCGAGGAAGCAGGCACCACTCTCTTTGGCGAGGAACATAAAACGGACCAGAAAGGTTCTTCCGGGTGTGCCGGAAAAATATGGTTTGATGACTGGTATATCAACATTGATGAAGAAAAAGAACTCAACAAGTTTGTGGCACATATAAATCACAGCAGCATCGACCGCTTTACCGGCGGTGTCCGTGGTGGCGCCCTCTTTTCTGAGGAACTGATCTGGAAGAGGGAGGATAAACCTCTGAAAATAACAGTTCATCTCAATAACGTTGACGATCTGCCGGTTGAGATCAGACAGGCATTGCAATGGACACTGGCTGATCTTACCGAGGGAAGGCTTGCTCTGGGAGCAGGCAGTGCCAGGGGGCATGGCTTTTTTTCCGGTACAGCTGAATGGTCTGATCGTGGCGTATGGCTGTCTACCACCGAAAAGGAGGCGGAATAATGGATATTGTTGATCTCTATCAAACGGTGACCGGGGAGAACAATTTGACAAGATGTCAGCTCAGCATACGGTCGGACACAATTGATGACTACCAGAAACTACTGGATAAAATTTCTGCTTTTACTGCAGAAAAGGGGTGGCTCTGCTATCAATCAGAAGTCATCAGATTTTCTGGCAGCAGCCTGCCCGCAAGAGAAGATAAAATTCTTTGCGGAGAGTTGGTAAAAGGTGACAACAGCCTGCATATCCGTCAAAAAAAGGCCGGATGGCTGATCAGCGAAATTACGTCCTCTTCTACTCCAGACACAGTTGCTGGTAACAGTTATCTTGCCAAAAAGGTGCGCTATATGGTGAATGAAAAAGAGGCTGCCGAATATGAAGTCTTTTTCAGAAAAAAAAGCACTGCTGATGATGAAAACAGCCCCCTTCAAGGTGGATATCTTCCTGAAAATTATCGTTTTCTTGGTTTTACCAACGAAAAGGAGGAATCATGCTAGATAAAATTTTTGCTCCATATAATTTTGTTCCACTTTCAGATAACGTCTTCAAGCCGGACTGGCAGACATCGGTTTCTCAGGATATTCCGTTGGAAGACGGTTATTGTGGCATACTTGATTTCACTATTGAAGCGCAGACACCTGTTCTGCCCGGTCAAAAAAATGAAAAAAATAACCAGATTGAGCATTTTGTCCTGCCGGACGACCATCTGGCCATTCCTGGTGCCACCCTCCGGGGTATGATCCGCAATGTTCTGGAAATTGCAGCCTTTGGAAAGATGCGTCTGGTTGAAGACCGGAAATACGGTATTCGGGATTTAACGCCTGGTGCCCGGTCAATCTACGGGGAAAAACTTACCCATTCCTATGCTTATGAATGCCATAATGCTGCGTTTCAAGGCCCGTTCGAACCCAAAGCAAAGGCTGGCTGGCTCAGTTTTAACCGTATAAGTCAACAATGGGAAATTTCTCCATGTGCATTTTCCCGGATAGAGACAAGAGAACTTTCAAAACTGCCGGCAACAGGTCAATGGGAAAAACTTATTGCCGGTCATATTGATCAGTCGGGTAATACACGACCGAAAAAAAAGCACCCTTCGGCAGTCGAAAAATATCAGTGGTGGCAGGCGCGATCAAAGTTGCAAATCAAATTTAACGCCGGTCCGCTCAAAGACCACGGTCCCGGTGTACATGGCACGATACGGGGAAAACAGAAGTATCTGCGCTATAGAAAAGCGTCTCACCTGGGCAGTGGAAAACAGACCGGCCATCTGGTCTTTACCGGGCAGCCGGGCCCGAACAAGCATCTTGAGTTTATCTTTTTTGACGATAGCTCATCGCCAAAACCGGTACTGTCTGTAAGTGACAGCGTCTATAGAGGCTTTCGTCAGATTTATCAGGATGACCCCAAATCTGCCGCCGCAAAAACCTATGCGTATTTAAAGAAAGAAGATATTGCCGGAAAAGGAATCCCGGTCTTTTATCTAATTGACAGTAAAGGGAATGTTACATCTCTCGGCCTCGCTCTAATGTATCATCTGCCGTATAACCACAGTATTGGCGAACTGATCGGCAAGCGTTCATCCGATCACCAGACGAACGGGCAATATGACCTTGCTGAACTGATTTTCGGGATGATTGATGAAACTGATGGGAAAAAAAGCCTGAAAGGAAGGGTCAGTTTCTCCTGCGCGAGATCAGAGAAAAAGAAAGAAGACGTTAACACCAAGCCCTATACAACGATTTTAAACAGCCCCAAACCCACCTACTATCCAAACTATATCTGCCAGGATGAGACGCAGGGGAATTTGAACGGAGATACCTATAAAACCTATATGGATTCAGATGCAAAAATCAGAGGCTGGAAGCGTTATCCGGTGCGGCCATTTCAAAAAGAAAATGTGCAAACACCTGAAGCCAATCAGAGCGAAGATGTAAAAGTGACACTGAACCCGGTGTCAGATCCGGTGATATACAAAGGCAAGATACGTTTCCATAATCTGAAAAAAGAGGAACTGGGTGCATTACTCTGGGCATTGACCTGGGGCGACAATCCCGATTTACGGCATGCCGTCGGTATGGGAAAATCCTTTGGATTTGGGCAGGTGGCGATTCGGATCAGCGAGGCTGATTCTGAGATCATTGCCAATCGCCCCGGCGCTGCTGTACCAACGCATAAAGAGTATATGAACGCCTTTACCACCCTGATGGAGAACTGGTATTCGAAGGTATTGCCGGGAAGCTGGTCTTCCAGCGATCAGCTTCTCCAGTTGCAGGCAATGGCCGATCCAGATAAAGCCCCCGGGCTTCCCGGAGAACTGAAACATATGTCGTTAAATGGCGGTGGCAGAACAAATGAATTTACCCTTGCAAAAGGAGCCCAACGGAACAGAAAACTGGCACTGATGCCCTATGTTAACTCAAAACAGTCGAGCACGGCGCACGTTGGAGTCAACCACCGTTCCACCCCACAGACACCGGCAGAGAGGTGGCTGCAGGAGAATCTGGAGGGACTGTCTAAGCAGTATAACACTCCGGAAAAACTTGTTTTATTGGGAAGACTGATGGCAAATAAATGGAATGAAATCGAAGAGACGTCTCTGAAAGCTGATGTCCTGATGCTGATTAAATCATACTGGGAACAACACGGAGGGTGGGAGGAGCCACATTCGGGAAGGGCTCGAAAAGCTGCGTATAAAATATACACTGCCTGATTTTGTAAAGAATATGATCTATTTTAATACTTTTCAGGAGTGAAAGGATGGAAAAGATTGACAAAATTAAAGAGGAGGGAGTGATAAATGAGTTGGGACAGCTTCATAAACCAATTGCTTTTGTTTTGGGTGCGGGTGCGTCAGTTACGTCGGATATTCCCGGAGCTGACACTTTAGTAAGAAAATGGTTGGAAGACTTAAAAATAAATAAGAGTAATTCACAGATGCCTCTTGATAAGTGGGCAACCGAAGACAATTTGGCCAAGTTAGTAACAAACAAATCTTATTTTAAGGGTTTTACGTTCGAGAGAAAAGCTGAATGGTATTCACAGATATTTACATTGCGATATAAGAGTGATTATTCTGAGGGCAATCGCTATCTCGAAGAAAAAATGAAAGATAAGGAACCTGGGATCGGATACGCGGCACTTTCAAGGATCTTATCTGAAACAAAAAATAAAATCGTCATTACAACAAACTTTGATAATCTGGTGGCAGATGCACTCGGAATCTATGCGCGTGGTCAACAACCGCTGGTTATTGGCCATGATTCTCTGACAGAGTATTTAGATAGGGAATTAGGAATATCCGGGCTGCCAAGACCATTGATTGCAAAAATTCATGGCGATTTGATGCTTGATCCTAGAAACAGTACTCTTGCTTTAAACAGTCTTCCTAAAGAGTGGAAAACATCCCTGACAACTATTTTTGAAAACTGTGCTGTGCTCGTGGTCGGCTATGGTGGCAATGATATCGGCTTGATGAAATTTTTATCCGATGAATTACCCCGATTAACTGGAAATTTTTACTGGTGTCTGTATCAAAACGAAAAACCTAATTGTCGGATAAAAAAGGTAGTAAAAAAACATAAAGGATTCTATACAAAAATTCAGGGTTTTGATGAGTTTATGCTCTCATTAGCAGCCGAGCTGCTTAAAGATCAGTTTGGGATTTACAGTCTGGCAAAAGATATTCGTCAGCGGGCGGAAGAACGGGAAAAAACTTTTTTGGCTAAATGTAAGAAAATAGAGAAGATTTATAAAAAAGGAGGAAGAGACCTGCCTGGAAACCTGTCACATGCTTTTGAATACGGAAAAAATAAGAAACCAGATGGTATGACTTGGGGAGGTTTTTTAGCCAGCCTCAACAACAGTGAAGCCTTGTCATCTACTTACCCGAAGGCAATTGAAGATCTTGAAAAAATCTGCAAAAACGCGAAAGAAAGCTGTCAGGAGTTGTCTGAAATAAAATATCGCTATGCCGAATTTACCAGGGATACATTGAAAGATTACGATGAAGCCAGCCTTTTGTTAGGGAAGGCTTGCATGGCGGATCCGCAGAACGGGAAAAAATGGATAGAGTACGCGCTGTTCGTGTTAACTAAACTAAAAAATGAAGATGGCGAAGAGGGTAATCCGGCCGAAGATATTCTTACTTCTGCATTGGAAAAGGGACGCTGGACAAGAATGGAACTCTCAGTAGCTCTGGGCAACTTGGTCGTTCTCTTCTTTGCCGAAGAAAAGAAAGGGGCGAATCGTAAAAATAATGTCTATTTACAACAGTTAAAAACTCTTTTGGAAAAAGGATTCGAACGATCGGACACGGAGACAGAATATTTTACTATAAAACCAGACGAAGCAGGTCTTGATACATCTGATTCAGATTTTATCCACTTAGTTGCCGGTGCAATTTTTGACGAAACCAAATTAGAAAATTTGAAGGATGATGAATTCTGGCAATCTATTGAACCATTGCCAGTAGACGATAAAATAGAGATAGATGAGGTCTAACAATCCTGATTCAGGAAAAAAGGAAGCCTGTTGGATATTGAATGGATGAGATGTTATCCATTCAAGTGTCCCAAAACGTAACTATTGCAACGAGGTAATCATGGCAAAACGACACTCCAATCCAATTGTCTATCAACAATCTCAAGCCATCCTGAAGCATCTTTTTGGCGGGTACGGACTGCGTATTATCTGCTTTGTCATTTTTGCTCTGATTTTCTTAAGTTTATCCGTAAATGTTCTCTGGGTATGGATAGTAGATGGATTTTCTCAGTTTACATGTGAAAAAAATCTTACTTTCGTCGGAATTCTCTTGGCTTTCGTGGCAATGGTACTTTTTGGATATTTTCGTGCCAAGCGTGCTGGTGAAGCGGTTGGGCATATCTCTGTTATCGAAACCAAAGAGGTTGTTGCATGCAAGGTACTTATCGTTTTTTTAAGCTTTCCCGGAAAAGATTTACCGTTGATATCAAATTTAATTGAAAAAAAAGTTTCGGAAGAAAAGATTACTGACCTGCAATTTCGACAACAATTTTGTGGCGGCTGGCGAATGCTTCTGGAAGCAATCGCTTATCACTTGAAAGATAAACGTCTGGAAAAGGTAGTAATCCTGCCATCATTGGAGACACTAGAAGAGATGAAGCGGTTGAAAGATCTCTATTCTGTTATAGGTGACCGTTCCGTAGAGATTATTGCTGCTGGTGATCTTTTAGATAATTCAAAATGGAAGAATGGTGTCCATTATGAGAAAGCAACAGATCTGCGAAACTGTCTGCATGATGTGTACGAACAACTGAAAAAAGAGAAAGACAAAGAGGGGAAAAACCGCTATATGGAAGAGAATATCATTGTTGATATCACTTCAGGGCAGAAGGTCTGCTCATCAGTAGCAACGGTCATGAGCCTCGCCATTGGTCGACAGTTTCAATATATCAGCACCCATGACTATAAAGCGAGAACCTTTAATATCTGTTATCAGAGTGATAGTTGACAGGAGGGGACCTTGAATACTCGTGTCATTGGTTCTGTCTCAATCCGGGAGAAGATTTACCGCGGGCATACTTCTGGTATTCCAGGAATAAATTTTTGACTGCAACGAAGAGGAGCGGCAGAGGACGATTTTTTCACGGTGCCGTTTATAACGAAAGGGTAATAGCATGGAAATTCTCTCTTATTGCACAAATAATCTTGGAGTGATAACAGATGTCATTGGTCTGGGAACCTTTCTTTTTTCAATTGCTTCCTGGTTCTACTCAAAACGGGTTGACAAGAGGCTTAAAAACCAGTTGGCAAAACAGGAAGAGAAGGTTGATATCCGTTTAAGTGATGGTCACCGTGAAATAAAAGTTGGCAATCTTCGCCGAAAACTGCTTACCCGATCGGAGTTCAACGGTCTGCTCGGCCTGTTACCGATGAAACCACCCAAAAGATCGACAGTTAAGGAGAAGCAACCGCGGTATATTTTTACCAGTATCGACTGGGGAAAAGTTGGAAGACAGATTGAAGAGGCGCAGGATGGAAAAACAAACAGTTTTGTCGTCAAATGTACTGCCGAAGAGCTCGAGCAATTTAAAGATGATATAATCAAAAAAATAAAGTAATCATGCTCTCTTATTGTATTGATATTGAAGCAGATAATGTCCTCAGAGTGGGCTTCGGAGAAGCTGCCACAAACGACCAGATTATTCGCGACGCCCGAATCCGGATTAATGAGCTGATCCAGGCCGGAAAAATCTGCGGTGGGAAACTGGTCAAAGTCAATGGCCCGGCGAGTATGCCGGTGGCGATGCTGCTTGGACACAAGCTGGTGCATCTTTATGAGACTGTCGCCTGTTATGATCCGAAACTTGGCTGTTATATCGTTGTTTCTGCACACGGAGGAGAGTATAATCCGGGGGATCGCATCGATTAAACCTCAGTTATGACAGAGCAGACCGACTGCGTTGAACGGTTGTGTCATCTGTTCACAGCTGCAGAAGCTCTCTTCCCGCTTTGGTGAGAGATCGGTCACCATCGTTTCCGCTGGCGAGCTTTCCGGTGATTCGAAATGGAGCAAAGGTGTCGATTATGAGAAAGCTCAGGAGTTGCGAAACTGTCTGCATGATGTGTACGATCACCTCAGGCAGGAGGGCTTTCTGACAGAAGATATTATTGTTGATATCACCTCGGGAAAAAAGGTCTGCTCATCGGTGGCTACGGTGATAAGCCTCGCTGCTGGTCGGCAGTTTCAGTACATCAGTACCGACAGTTACGATGTCAAGACCTTTACCATCTGTTATCAGCCTGATGATTAACAGGTGCAGAGAACGTGTTCTCCTCTCTGCCCGGATATGGTATATTGCGTTACAGAGATTTTTGGTGACTCTTTTTGTCGCCGGCCGGGATCGAACTGCCCACGTAACCTTTTGTTTTTACTGCATTTTCAGCCAAAGAAGCTGAGATTTGATAACATGCTGATATCATTGAATAAAATTTCCGTCTCAACGTTAACTCGCATGTACCGATTTGATGTCGGCGAAGGCCATCTTTATCTGTCTGATATGACTGAGATTTTCGAACAGGCCACGGTTTGAATGGCTACCCTGAGAAGAAGGGATTAAGACAGAATACCACGCCGACTAAACCAGTCGATGTTGTTTGAATGGCTACCCTGAGAAGAAGGGATTAAGACACTGCATGACTGTCATAAGTCATGAGCTGATACGTTTGAATGGCTACCCTGAGAAGAAGGGATTAAGACAAAGCTGGTCCATCAAGGTTGTCATGTCGACAGTGTTTGAATGGCTACCCTGAGAAGAAGGGATTAAGACCCATCATAGCGACTGCCGAGCCATGCCCAAAGGTTTGAATGGCTACCCTGAGAAGAAGGGATTAAGACCAAAATCATAAAACAAACCTTTTTTTAATAAAAGTTTGAATGGCTACCCTGAGAAGAAGGGATTAAGACTCTTGCTGATTGTCCGCAGCGCCACAGCAGTGGTTTGAATGGCTACCCTGAGAAGAAGGGATTAAGACTGTTAACCTGAAACGCTTGTGTAAATTCCACGTCAGTTTGAATGGCTACCCTGAGAAGAAGGGATTAAGACTTCTTGAATTTTACTCATAATAACCTCCTCCCGGTTTGAATGGCTACCCTGAGAAGAAGGGATTAAGACGTTTCAAGGC
>PDWI01005613.1_pt1 | contig 16095 bp, 17 predicted proteins | sample 1430891 | NCBI WGS metagenome assembly PDWI01 (sample SAMN01162508, study PRJNA174530) | Oral metagenome, whole genome shotgun sequencing project. | biome: Marine environment; feature: Marine mammal; material: Swab sample of the gingival sulcus; isolation source: swab sample of gingival sulcus...
TTAAAAGAATGTGAATTTAGGTTTAACAACAAGGAAAATCTCTATCAAGTACTTTTAAAATTGATAAGAGAAAATCCTCTTAAGTTGTCTTGAGCCTATTTTATTTACTTTGGGTAAATCTTCATTAAAAGTAAATAATGCTCTAGCATCTTTATTCTTTGACAAATGGTAATAGTAAAAATATCTCTTAGTTGAAGTTACTGCTATTGATGTCCAAAGATAATACTTTTTTCTTTTCTTTCCTATAAAAGTATATAATTCATCCATAATCATATATTTAAAATTTGACATAGATGAATTAATATTTTTTATTTGTTCTTGGTATATTTCTTTATATATTTTTAGTCTTTTTTAAGATGATGTTGAACTGTTCGCAAATACACTCCTAATACTCTTGCTATTTTTCTCTGTTCACCTTTTTCTTTACACATCTTAAATATCAGTTCTTTTTCTTCTTCGCTTAAATGTTGAAATTTCTCTTGTCCTGTAAATTCTCTATTACAATCTTTACACTTATATTTCTGAACTTCACCATTTTTTGTTTTTCTAAATCCAGCTTTTACATAATTCTCTGATTGGCATTTTGTACATCTTTTCATACCTCGTATTATATCTAATTTCTTTATTAAAATGGTATTTAGTCAGTGCCATTTAAAATAATAGCTAAATATGGATAAAAAATTTGCAAAATAGTGCTTTTATGTTTTGTTTTGTCATTAAAAGTTTAAAAATATTTTATAGCATTTAGTTGTTATTAATCTAATAATTACCCTTTATAATTTATAACTTCGCACACTACATCATAGCTTAAAAGCACTTTTTAACAAACTTTTTAGTAAAATATCTAAATTTTATTTATTTAATGCTAGGAGAAAGAATTGAAAGATTATAAAGATACGCTATTGTTGCCAAAGACTAATTTTCCGATGAGGGGAAATTTGCCGCAAAATGAACCTATAAGATACAAAGAGTGGTTTGAGAAACGAAATGTTTATGAGAAGATGAAAGCTAGAAAGAGTGATAAGAGTTTTACGCTTCATGATGGTCCTCCGTATGCAAACGGGCATATTCATATAGGACATGCATTAAATAAAATTTTAAAAGATATTATTGTTAAAACTCACTATGTTTTTGGGGAGCAAATTAGATATGTTCCTGGCTGGGATTGTCATGGGCTTCCTATAGAACAGCAAGTTGAAAAGGCTATTGGAAAAGAGAAAAAAGATAATTTGCCAAAATCAAAAATACGCGAATTGTGCCGTAAACATGCGTTAAAGTTTATCGATATTCAAAAAAATGAGTTTAAATCACTCGGAGTTGTGGGCGATTGGGAAAATCCATATTTAACACTAAAGTATAAGTTTGAATCTGATATTTATAGCTCACTTTGTGAAGTTGCAAAAAAAGGACTTTTGGTTGAGCGAAGTAAGCCAGTTTTTTGGTCTTGGGCTGCAAAATCTGCTTTGGCTGAAGCAGAAGTTGAGTACCAAGATAAAGAAGATTACTCTATATTTGTGGCTTTTAAGCTTGATAATGACGCGAAAGAAAAACTTGGCATAACTGAAGATGCAAAAGCCGTCATTTGGACAACTACTCCGTGGACATTGCCTGCAAATATGGCGATTGCATTTAACCGTGAGGAAGATTATGTATTAACCGAAGATGGTTTTATTTTTGCAAAACCGTTGCTTGAAAATGCAGTAGAGCTTGGCATGAGCAGTGGTAAAATCAAAAAAACTTTTAAAGCTAGTGTTTTAGAAAAAACCCACGCTATAAATCCGCTTAATGGTAGAAAATCGACTCTCATTTTAGGTGACCATGTAATGATGGATGGTGGTAGTGGTTTGGTTCACACGGCTCCGGGACATGGTGAAGATGACTATTATGTTTGTTTGGATTATGGCATTGAAGTTATCATGCCTGTTGATGATGAGGGAAAATATGACGAGACTTTAACTCGTGAGAAGTTACTTCCGCCTGAATTTGTTGGCAGACATGTATTTAGTGTGGCTGATGATATATTTGATCTTTTAGGAGAAAATTTACTTCATCAAAGTAGATTTACCCACTCATACCCATACTGTTGGAGAACCCACAAGCCAGTTATTTATAGAGCAACAAAGCAGTGGTTTATAGCAATGGACGAGCCAAAACTTGATGGCAAAACCTTGCGTCAAAGAGCAAGTGAAGAGATAGAGAGTATCGGTTTTTATCCGCAAACTGGAGTAAAAAGACTTAGCTCAATGATACAAAATCGTCCAGATTGGTGTATCTCGAGACAAAGAGATTGGGGTGTGCCGATAGCATTTTTTAGAGATAAAAGCACAGGTAGTGTCATTTTTGATGAGGATATTTTAGACCATTTAGTAAAACTTTTTGAAGAAGGTGGAGCTGATGTTTGGTGGGATAAAAGTATAGCTGAGCTTTTACCACAAAACTCAAAATACAAGCCCGAAAATTTAGAAAAAGTTATGGATATTTTAGATGTTTGGTTTGATAGTGGAAGTACATGGAATGCGGTTTTAAAATCAAACGAATATGACGCAGGAGAGCAGATAGCTGATATGTATTTGGAAGGAAGTGACCAGCATAGAGGTTGGTTTCAAAGCTCACTTTTAGTTGGCACTTCTGTTGCAAATAAAGCTCCATACAAAAACATCATCACTCACGGTTTTACAGTGGACGCTAAGGGTGAGAAGATGAGTAAATCAAAAGGAAATGTGGTTGCTCCTAGCGATGTGGCTAAAAAATATGGTGTTGAGATTTTAAGATTATGGGTTGGTACGAGTGATTATACAACTGAGCTTAAGATTAGTGATACCATACTAAAACAAGCGAGCGAGCAGTATAGAAAGATAAGAAATACTTTTAGATTTTTACTCGCTGGTTGTGATGGGCTTGAAGAAGTTATGAGTATAAATGAACTAAATGAACTTGATTTATGGATACTAAGCGAGGCTAAAAAAGTTTTTAGTGAAGTTGAGAGTTTGTTTAGGAAAAATGATTTTGCTAAGGCGTATTCGCTTTTAAGTCATTTTATAGCAGTTGAATTAAGCGGGATTTATCTTGATATTACCAAAGATAGACTCTATTGTGACGATAAAAACTCGCTCAAGCGTCGCTCAACTCAAAGTGCTTATGTATATATCACAAAAGCTTTGATGGCACTTTTTGCACCTGTTTTAACTTATACTATCGATGAGATTTGTGAGTATGCTCCAAAGTCTGTTTTAGGTGACGCAAAAGATGTTTTTGATTTGGCTTATGAGCCTCTTTGTGATGTTAGCTTAAAGCATGATTGGGACTATATGAAAGAGCTTAGAGAGAAGTTTTTTGAGATAATAGACCCACTTAAAAAAGATAAAAAAATAAGCAATACTTTAGAATTATCTCTGCTTACTGATAGCCAAAAAGTTTTAAGTATTGACGAGACTGATAGGGCTGATTGGTTTGTTATTAGTGAAGTTGAAAGTTTAAGAGATGGGGATATTTTAGGCGAGTTTGAGCTTGATGGAGAAGTTTATAAGATTGCTAAAAGCACAAAGCAAAAGTGTCCAAGATGCTGGAAATTTCAAGCACAAGATGACACATGCCCAAGATGTAGTGAGGTTTTAGCCTAAATGTTTGCCGAACCTGTTGGATGGGGTGCTATTATCGTCACAATCGCTATGATATTAGTTGGTGTGGCGATTGGGGTAATTTTAGTAAACAAAAAAACAAAAGAGTTAAAGGAGAATAAGTGATAAGCTTAAAAGAGGCTTTAAAATTAAGTAAAGATGAGTTAGCTAATCTCCGTTTAGATTTAGTTAAAAAAATAGAAGAGAAAAAAGATTTAGGCGCTTATGTGGAGCAGTTAAATGGCTCGCAAGTAGCTAGTTTAGGCGATGGCGTGCCAATAGCTATAAAAGATAATATCCAAGTAAAAGGCTGGAATATCACAAGTGCGTCGAAGATTTTACAAGGTTATGTTGCTCCATATAACGCAACTGTTATAGAAAAACTTTTACAAAATGGCTTAGCTCCATTTGGGCGAACAAATATGGATGAGTTTGCTATGGGAAGTACGACTGAGAGTTCATTTTATGGTCTTACAAAAAACCCCGCAAATCTTGAATATGTACCGGGAGGAAGTAGCGGAGGAAGTGCAGCAGCAGTTGCTGGAGGCATAGCCATAGCAGCCCTTGGAAGTGATACAGGCGGAAGTATCCGCCAGCCAGCTTGTTTTTGTGGGTGTGTTGGCATGAAACCAACTTATGGAAAAGTAAGTCGTTATGGCTTAGGGGCGTATTCAAGCAGTCTTGACCAAATTGGGCCAATTACCCAAAATGTTGAAGATGCGGCAATTTTATACGACATCATCGCAGGAAATGACGAAAAAGACTCAACTTCTGCAAATATAGCTCATACCAAAGTAAGTGACAAGTTAAATGGTGACAGAAAATTAACCATAGCTGTTATTAAAAATTACCTTGAAGACGCAAGTGAGGATATAAAATCTCACATGAAAAAAGCAATCACTAAGCTAGAGAGTGCAGGACATAAGATAGTTTATAAAGATTTAATGAACTCAAAATACGATGTGGCAACTTACTACATCATAGCTACTGCAGAGGCAAGTGCAAATTTAAGTAGATACGACGGCGTAAGATATGGCAATAGAGTACCAAGCGAAAACCTAAAAGATATGTATATAAAAACTAGAAGTGAGGGTTTTGGTGAAGAGGTAAAAAGAAGAATTTTACTAGGAACTTTTGTATTAAGTAGCGGATACTATGACGCTTACTACATAAAAGCTCAAAAAGCAAGACATTTGATCAAAAAAAACTATGAGGCGATTTTTAAAGAGGCAGATTTAATCTTCATGCCAGTTTCCCCAACCGTAGCAAATAAATTTGGTTCATTTAAAGACCCATTGCAAATGTACCTAAGCGACATTTACACTATTTCAGTAAATCTAGCAGGACTTCCAGCCTTGTCTTTACCACTTGGTAAAAATGACGACGGACTTCCTGTAGGAGCTCAACTTATAGCTAATGCTTATGAAGAGCAAACTTTGTTTGATGGAGCTTTGGGGCTGGAGAGGCTTTTAAAACAATAGTTATTTGTAATATTTATGTAACAAGAAAATATCAATTTGTATATTTTCTTATTACATATCTGTTGTTTGTTTCATTAATTGTTTCCATAATGATGGAATGCTTAATGATTCTATTTTATCATATGCTGTCTTATCGTCTATTTTTGTAAAATAACTTATCACATATATTATACCTATGAAGATAAATATAAGCAATGAAATTTGATATGAAACTAATGTTCCATCAATTATTCTAATAAGTAAATTTGTTTGAAATTTTGGTATTTGCATTGCAATAAGTATTTTTATGATAATATCTACTAGTAGCATTGTTATAATTGATGCACATAAATTCATTCGAAATCTTTGTGGATTTTCATTTGAAATATTTAATCTAAATATTTTTCTTTTGGATAAGTCGTCTTTTTTATAGTTTAAACAATGTTCAATTGCATATAATGAAATTTAGGTTGGATATGCCAATATTGCTATAATCATTGAGCCAATTTTTATCATTATTCCCATGAAAAATGAAATAATGACGGCTAATACACCCATGTTCAAGATGTATCCCCATGTGTTTATCTCTTGTTCCAATATTAATCCTTTTTAAAAATATTTTTAAAAAACTTTTTTAATCTAAACTTAGCTTTATTTTCTAAAACAATCTTACTATTCATTGCATCTTTCCAAGCCATAAAAGTTTCATTTCCTCTAAGATAAAATGTGATTTGCAAATCCTCGTAAAGCTTACATATTTCGATAGCTATTTTGGCTGCTCGTTTGACAGGAAAACCAAAAATGCCACAAGATATAGCAGGGATTGCAATGCTTTTGCAGTTGTTTTCACGAGCGAGATTAAGAGCATTTTTATAAGCATTTGCTAGTAATTCATCAGCATTTTCTTTCATATCTTCATAAATTGGACCCACTGCATGAATGACATACTTTGCGTCCAAATTTCCAGCCCCTGTTATCCTAGCCTCACCAAAGGGGCAACGCATACCATTTTTTAAAGGCAATTTTTCGCACTCATCTAAAAGTGTTCGTCCAGCCTTGCGATGAATTGCCCCATCAACTCCGCCACCACCTTGTAACATTTCATTAGCTGCATTTACGATAGCATCAACTTTTGCGGTTGTTATGTCTGCTTGGATTATTTTGATTTGGTTCATTGCTCTTTTAACTCCACCTTTTCAATCTCTTTTAAAATCTCATCGCTACTTTTTTCTTCTGCGTAAAAATACTCTTCTAAAAGTGGTTTAATTTTATACTTTTTTGTAAAGTCTAAGTCATATTCGTTCATGAAATAAGCGTGTCCTAAAAGATAATCTTTGCCTAATTTTTCTTCTATATATTTATTTGCTTTTTTGAAAAAGTCTCTTTTTGTTCCTTCGGGGACTAAATCCGCATTTGGTTCAAGTCTCAAAAAGGTAAATCTTCTCCTAAGTGCGATGTCGATAGCGGCTATTGATTTATCAGCTGTGTTCATGGAAGCGATGATAAAAAGATTTGAGGGGATAGAAAAAGGTTCTTTAGAGTAGGGCAGGGTCACTGAAAAGCTATCACGCTTGTTCTCTTCAATTAAGGTAATAATTTCGCCAAAAATTTTTGAGATATTGCCACGGTTGATTTCGTCTATGATGAGGTAGAAGTTTTTTAGGTTTTGTCTTTGTTTTTGTAATTCTTTTTGATTTTGAGTGCGTTCAAATTCACGCAATTTTATATAAAAATTAAAATAGTGTCTAGCGTTTCCGTGATGATTGCTTTTTGAAATTTGACTAGGTTTAACATCTTTGTAGCTTTTTATATTGCCATTTTTAAACTTCACATAATCCCGTAAAATCACTTCATCACTTAGGCTTTGTTTTTCTATTTGTCCTCCTAATATTATGCTATTTCTAGGGCTAATTGTTATGGTGATACGATTTTTAAGATAAGTTTTTTCATCATTTGAAAGCTTTTCGATGACATAATCTTTGAAATTTTCAAGTAATTTTTCTGTGCTAAATTCTTCTTCGTTTATTTTACTATTTTCAAGATTTTCTCTTGCTTTTCGACAAATTTGTTTAAAAATTCCATCCTCAGGCTCTATGCTCCCATCAGATTGCGGATGTAAGCCTTCGATAAATTCTTCATAAGAGTAGCTTTGATGAAAAGTTATAAATTCAACCCGTTCTTCTTTGAGAGCATTTTCATAGTAGCTGTAAGTTGGTGCAGTGGGAGTGTTTTCGTAAATCTTATCAAAAATATCTTTATCGCTTTCGCCTTGCTCTATTAGCGAGATAAGCCGTTTATAATTATGTGTTTTGCCAACTCCAGGGACACCGTAGAGGATTATGTTTTTTGTTTTCATTTGATTTTCTTTTGTCTTGCTTTTTAAAAACGATACATATTTTCTTGCGCTGCTTCTTAAGTCGCTAAAAGTATTACTTTTCTCATAGTATTTAATTCGAATTTTGTCAAACTTGTTTTTAAATGAATTGTTTTCATCTGCAAACTTGATAATTTTATCTTCATCACTTAAATCTTGATACTTATCAGTTTCGCTCAAGATTTTTAATAAACTTTTTATATAATTTACATAGTTTGTATGCGATTGGAATTTAATGTTTATCATATACTCTTCAAAACCATCTACATCAATCATTTTGCTATCTCCTTCAATCTTTCTTTCATAATTTTAACATATTCCTCAAAATTTCCCTCAAAACCTAAGTCCAAAGTCCTAATATCTAGCTTTATTTTACTTTCTTTTTCGCCCAAAGCAAAACTATCTTTCATATCATAAGCACACTTTGGATACAAAAGCATAACATTTTTTATTTCAAAATTTATCCCATAGGCAAAGGCTTGAAGTTTATCGCTTTGGGTTACATCTGATTTGCTTGAGATGATTTTGTATTTTGTATCGATGATTAGGTTTGATAAAAGTATGTCTGGTTTCAAGACTAAATCCCCAAAATTTTTGCTTTTTTGCAGTTTGGTATTTAGGTTCATTTCTTTAATCAAATTTCCTACAAATTTTTCAAACAAATCATTCATATCAAATAAAAATGCAAAGGATTTTTTGCCATTTGCAAAAAGTGGTATGAATTTTTGCAAAAGTAACATTGCTTGCTCAAAACTAGTTTTATATCGCTGGTTTTGGCGGTTAAAATCTATTTTAAATGAACCTATATTTATATTTACAAGCTCTACTCCGTCAAGACAAAGTAGGCATTTTTTGATTAGTTTTTTATCTTTTACAAAAGGTAAAAAGGTTTTTAGAGCATATAAAAAGAAGCGGTTTAAAGCGTTGTTTTCGCTAAACTCATCAAATTCACAATAAATCTTTTCTTTTGTGAAATTTCGCTTAAGGTTTTGATGTATAAGATATTTTCCACGCAAAAGATTTAGATTTTCTCGGTGTGAAATGTAAGTTTTATGTAAACCTTTGGTAAATTGTTTTAAAAGATTTTTAGCAAATAGATTTATCAAAACTTCCAAAAAATTATGCGTTTGATTTTCGCAACTTGATATATCGGGGCTTTCAAGCTTGATATTGTAAGCCGTCATTAGCATATATGTAAAAATGTTTAGATTTTGTTCATGGGTATCGGCTATCTTTGGTAGGATATAAAAATCTTCACCACTTATGTTTATGATGCCACAATATTGTTTACTTTTGATTCCACCAAAAGTTGGCTTGAAATACTTTTGTAAGCTAGTGTTTGTCTTTATAAGGCTTAAAAATTCATTATGAGTAATATTGTTGTGTTCATAATATGTATTCATTTGTAAATTATATCATATTTTTTTTAAGTATTCTTTTATTTTAAGCTTAACACATATATTTTTTAGCTATAATCTTTAGTATTTCAACTTATAAAGGAGGTTCTATGAATAATAGGACAAGAAAAATGTTAGTCATTTTGTGTCTTGTGCTTTTGGTATTGCTTATGATACTTTGTGTTTGTTCTAAATCAAGAATGATTTACAACGAAATTTATCCGCAATATTCAGATGTTAAGATAACAAAAAAAGATACTATAGTTGCGATTAGTGGAAAATTTGGCAAAAATGAACTGCTTAATCAAACTATGTCTAAATTTAAACTGCAAAATGGAAGCTTAAAAAAAGGTGAAGTTTTTGTTGATAAAAATATAAACAAAGATGATAAGTATGCTCTTGTGATGAAAAGTGTATCTGCTTATTTTGCTTATTTTAAAGATTTCGATCTATTGTTTGCAAACAATAAGCTTAAAATATCAGGCTCAACTTATGATAAAAAGGCAAGTGATGATTTAGTTGCTGATTTGGCTAAGTTAAAAGGGGCTGGAGTTGATGTTGATTTTAAAGATGTTAGAGTTTTAAAGCCTGTTTTTAGTGATGTTAAAATTGTAAATGATGGTTCTTATGTCTCTATTAATGGTACTTTTAAAGACCAAAAAGCACTTGATAGCACAGTTAATGAACTCAAGAAAGTAAATGACAATGTTAGAATCAAAGATGTAAAGTTTGATAAAAATATCCATTCAAGCGATAATTTTGCTAAAATTTTACCAGCTACACTTTTGGGTTTGACTAATTTTGAAACATTTGATTTGTCATTTATGGATAATGGCTTAAATATTGGTGGTTCAACTTATGAAAATGGTGATAAGACTGCACTTGTTAAAAATTTAAAAGATTTTTCTAAGGTTGATTTATCTAAAATAGAGATTTTAGCTCCAAAGTATAGTGTTTTAAGTATTGATAAAAATGGTACAATTGTTACTATTAACGGTATTTTTAAAGATAAAAAAATGCTTGATAAAAGCGTTGAAAAACTTAAAATGTTTAATGACGATGTAAAAATCGGCGATATAAAATTTGATGAGAAGATACATAAAACCGATAAGTTAAGTGATGTTGTTGATAATCTTGCTTACTATTTTTCAAATGATTTAGAAGATGGAAGGCTTGACTTTTCAAATAATGTCCTTGAGCTATCAGGCTCAACTATCAGCGAAAAGGCAAAAGAGGACTTTTTATCTATGTTAAAAAGATTTAAAGGCTTAAATGTAGATGTAAAATCAAGTGAGCTTAAACTTTTGGAGCCAAAAACACCTAAGCAAATCGTTAAAAAAGATCTGTTTGAGTTGATGTATTTTAAAAATATTGAATTTGAGACAGGATCAGATGTCATCAAAGAGCAAAGCCACGAGATTTTAGATAAAATCGTTGATGAATTAAATCAGTTTAACGGTGTAAGTTTGGTAATCGAAGGTCATACTGATGATGTTGGTGATGATAAATTTAATCAACAATTAAGCGAAAAAAGAGCGATGGCTATAAAAGAGTATTTGGTTAGTAAGAGCATCGATGGGGCTAGAATTTTTACCATAGGATATGGCGAGTATAGACCAGCACTGCCAAACACAAGTGATGAAAATAGACAAAAAAATAGAAGAGTAGAATTTAAAGTAAAAGGAGAATAAAAAATGTTTTTAATAGCAAGTAAAATGATATTATGTTTAATCATAGCAGCGATTTTAGGTGCAATAATAGGGATACTACTTTGCAAAATGTGTCCTAAATGTCATGGACATTGTGATTGTGAGAAAGAGAAGAGTCAGAGCAGTTGTTGTGCTCATGAGAATACAGATGATAGTGTAAAAACCGCTACTTTTGTTGGTGATGTAAAAGAGGTTAAGCCAGAAGTTAGCGAAGAAGTTGTAGCTGAGGTAGAAACTCAAAAACCTGCGGGCATAAATAGAGATGAGGTAGAACCAGATGACTTAAAGAGAATCAAAGGTGTTGGCGAAAAGATAGAAGCAGCATTAAATGAACTTGGAGTTTATACATTTAAACAAATCTCTGAATGGAATAGAGAAAATGTTGCATGGGTCGATGAATATCTTGTATTTAAAGGTAGAATCGATAGAGAAGAGTGGATTGAGCAAGCTAAAATTTTAGCAAAAGGTGATGAGACAGAGTTTAGCAAAAGATACGATAGCTAAGTTTTAACATGAAGAGTTCGCTTGAACTCTTCATTAAATATGTTTAATATTTTTTTTATCCCCTCAGCTCTTGGATAAATTGATTTTAGTCAATAAACTTTTTTTGAGTAAATTTTAGCTATAATGAACCTCATTAAAGGTGATATATGAAAAATTTTATTTTAAGTGTAAATAGGGGTGTTTTGCTTATGTTAATAGCGTCATTTTGTGCTGCTTGTATGGGTGGATTTGCAAAGGCATTAAGTGCTAATATGGATACTTTAGAAGTGGTTTTTTTTAGAAATGTGGTTGGCGTGGTTTTGGTATTTTTAAGTTTTTACAAAAAGCCACTAAATCAAAAAGGCGGAAAACCATTTTTGCTTATCTTTAGAGGGCTTATCGGCTTTTTAGCACTTCTTGCTTGGTTTTATAATGTAGCTCATATCTCTTTAGCTGATGCAGTTACTTTTTCAAATACTTCGCCTATTTTTACGGCTCTGTTTGCATTTTTATTTTTAAACGAGCGGATAGGAAAGCTTGGTTGGTTTGCGATATTTTTGGGTTTTTTAGGGCTTATTTTTATAGTAAAACCAAATGGGCTTAGTATGAGCTATACTGACTTGCTTGGCATTTTTAGTGGCGTTGGAGCTGGACTTGCGTATACCAGCATAAGGGAGCTTAAACAGTATTATGATACCAGAGTTATCGTGCTCTCATTCATGCTAAGTGGGACGATTTTTCCTGTGCTTTTTGCGTTTATTCTGTCAAGTTTTCATCTTGAGAGTTTAAAGTTTATGTTTGGTTCATTTACTATGCCAACACTTTACCAATGGTTTTTAATCGCTGGACTTGGCATATTTGCAACCCTAATGCAAACTTTCATGACCCTAGCGTATGGGGCAACTAAAGCTGGCATAGTAGGAGCAGTAAGCTATACAAATATCATATTTTCAATCTTCATAGGAGTAATCTTAGGCGACTCTTTTCCAGATTTAGCAAGCATTTTTGGTATTATGTTAATTATTACAAGCGGGGTTTTAATAGCAAGGGGAAAATAGTTCAAGCTTAAATATCTCAAAGTTATAAATTAAAAGAGAGTTTTATTGGATTGTAATAAAATTTATTGTAAACTACATTACTGTAATATATATTGCAATAAGGAAATAAAATGAAATTTTACAATAGACTTGAAGAGTTAAAATATTTACAAAAGATACAAAAGTTATCTGAAAAAAGTGGACAAATGACGGTTGTTATAGGTAGAAGACGGATAGGAAAAACGACGCTGATTAAAAAAGCATATGAAAAAAGAGTCTATTTTTTTATCTCTAAAAAAGATGAATCTTTGCTTTGTTTGGAGTTTGTAAATATTGTTCAAAATTCATTAGATATCAAGATATTTGGCGAATTTAAAAAGTTTAAAAATCTTTTTGAGTACCTTTTGGAAATTTCTAAAAGTAAAAATTTTACACTTATAATCGACGAATTTCAAGAATTTTTACACATCAATCCGTCTATCTATAGCGATATGCAAAATCTTTGGGACGAATATAAAGATGAAAGCAAGATGAATTTGATTTTAAGCGGTTCGATTTATTCGATGATGAAAAAGATATTTGAGGATAAAAAAGAGCCTTTGTTTGGAAGAGCAAATCATAAAATCCATCTAAAAGCTTTTAGTGTAGCAACTTTAAAAGAGATTTTGGAGGACAATAGTCCAAGTTTTAGCAATTATGATTTATTGTCATTTTATATTTTTACAGGAGGGGTAGCAAAATATGTGGAGCTTTTTGTTGCTAACGGAGCATTTACACTTCAAAAACAACTTGATTTGATATTTAATGATTTTTCCCTATTTTTGGAAGAGGGAAAAAATCTTTTGATAGAGGAGTTTGGAAAAGATTACACGAGTTATTTTTCAATCCTTGCCCTTATATCTCAAGGCAAAACTTCAAGAAGTGAGATGGAGAGTATTTTGGGTAAAAGCATAGGTGGATATTTGCAAAATTTAGAACTTGATTATTCGCTTATACAAAAAATTCGCCCTATATTTTCAAAATCAAATGGCAGAGTTGTAAAATACAAAATAGTAGATAATTATCTAAATTTTTGGTTTAGATTTATTTTTAAGTACAAATCAGCTATAGAGATAGAAAATTTTGAATATGTAAAACAAATAGTAAAAAGAGATTTTGATATGTATAGTGGCTTGTTTTTAGAAAAGTATTTTATGAATAAATTTAAAATAGAAAAAAAATATTCACAAATAGGAAATTATTGGGAAAAAGGCAATCAAAATGAAATAGATATAATTGCCGTAAATGAACTTGAAAAATCTATTACATTTGCGGAGGTAAAGCTTAATAAAAATAAGATAAATTTAAAAAAATTAAAAGAAAAATCCCATAAAATATCTAATAAATTTTTAAGTTACAAAACACATTTTATCGGCTTAAGCTTAGAAGATATGTAAATGTTTATAATATTTTGCTATAATTTATCTTACAATAAAATAAGGGAAAAAATAGATGATTTTGATAGCAGGGCCGTGTGCGATAGAGAGTAGGGAAGTTTTATTTAGCGTTGCAAAAGAGTTAGTGGAGTTTAATGACGATAAAAGGATAGATTTTTATTTCAAATCAAGCTTTGATAAGGCAAATAGGACTAGCATTGATAGCTTTAGGGGGCCAGGACTCGAAGAGGGGTTAAGGCTTTTAGAAGAGGTGAGGAGTGAGTTTGGTTTTAAACTTTTAACTGACATTCACGAAAGCCATCAAGCTTCAAGTGTGGGCGAAGTGGTCGATGTCATACAAATACCAGCTTTTTTATGTAGACAAACTGACTTGCTAGTAGCATCTGCTAAAACAAAAGCAGTAGTAAACATCAAAAAAGGACAATTTTTAAATCCAAACGATATGCAATACTCTGTAAAAAAAGTTTTACAAACTAGAGGCGTTGCAAATGACGGCTACGAGGTAGCAAAACAAAATGGCGTTTGGCTGACCGAGCGAGGCACAACTTTTGGCTATGGAAACTTGGTTGTAGATATGCGAAGTCTTGGTATAATGTCTAGTTTTGCCCCTGTCATTTTTGATGCGACCCATTCAGTGCAAATGCCCGGTTCCGCAGGAGGAAAAAGCGGAGGCAAAAGAGAGTTTGTCTCACCTCTCTCACGAGCTGCTGCTGCAGTTGGCGTAGATGGATTTTTCTTTGAAACCCACTGCGAGCCTGAAAAAGCCCTATGCGATGGAGCAAACATGCTAAATTTAAAAGAGCTTAAAAAAGCAGTGAGTGATATTTTTAAAATCCAAGAGGCTTTGGTTCATTAGTTAGGAGAAAAAAATGCCGATAATTAATATAAAAATGACCCATGAAGATGGTGGGGCTACTAGGAAACAAAAAGAGGAATTGGCTAGGGGGATAACGGAGCTTTTTGCTAAAGTTTTTAATGGCAGAGGTGCTAAAAGTGCTGTGGTTTTGATCGATGAGGTTTCAACTGATAATTACGCGATAGGTGGCGAGACGATAAGTAATATAAGAAAAAAGGCTAAACAAAACAATAAAAAAGTTTATGATGAAGAAATTTAGCGAAGAGGCTAAGGCTTATTTTAATGAGGGCGGGAATTTTTAAATTTAATTTCAAATATAGAAACAATGTGTTAAAATATAATAACAAAAATAAAAGGAAAATTTATGAATATAATTGAAGGAAAATTAAGACTAAATGGAGATGAAAAAGTCGCGATTATAAATGCAAGATTTAATCACATTATCACTGATAGATTGGTTGAGGGTGCAAAAGATGCTTTTTTAAGACATGGTGGCGATGAGAAAAATTTGGATTTGATTTTAGTACCAGGTGCGTTTGAGATACCATTTGCACTTGAAAAAGCACTAAGTGGTGGCAAATATGACGCAGTTTGTTGTGTTGGAGCAGTCATTAGGGGTTCAACTCCTCATTTTGATTATGTATCAGCAGAGGCGACAAAAGGCATAGCAAATGTTACGCTAAAGCATGGTAAACCTGTAAGTTTTGGTGTTTTAACGGTTGATAGCATAGAACAAGCCATCGAAAGAGCTGGAAGTAAAGTTGGAAATAAAGGCTTTGAAGCGATGACAAGCATAATCGAGCTATTAGATTTATATAAGAGTCTGTAATGGCAACTAGACACCAAGCAAGACAGAGCATTATAGGGCTTTTATACGCACTTGATGTGGGAAATGAGGGCATAAGTAATTTTGCCGATGAGATACTAGAAGATAGTAAAATCCGCAATAAACAAAAAGAGTTTGCATTAAAACTATATGATGGAGTAGTACAAAACAAAGACAAAATAGACGAAACGGTAAACAGACACTTAAAAGAGTGGGAGATAGATAAAATCGGCAACATTGAAAGGGCGATTTTAAGACTTGGTACTTATGAGCTTATCTATTCACCACTAGACGATGCAGTTGTTATAAATGAAGCTATAGAGTTGGCTAAAACATTAGCAAGTGATACAAGTCCAAAATTTATAAATGGTGTGCTGGATAGTATTAAAAAGAGTAAAAAGTAGTCTTATATTTTCAGTATAAAAAATCTTGCCCATTATTTTAGAGCAAGGTTTTTTGTAATTTGTTAGTAAGTTATGCTTACTACTGGTTTTATTAAATCTTTTGGTTTATCTTTCATTAAAAGTAGTGCTTTTTCTATGTTTTCAAAACCTTCAAATTTGTGAGTTATAAGCTTACTAGTATCAAGTCTTTTATTTAAAACTAAGCTTATAAGTTTATCTATTCTTGCTCTTCCACCTGGCATTAAGCCGCCTTTTATGGTTTTGTGTCCCATGCCTACACCCCATTCTACTCTTGGGATTTTTACAAACTCACCTTCACCTAAATAATTAACATTACTTATAGTTCCACCAGCTTTTAGCATAGTAACAGCGTCTATAAAAGTATCACAATCGCCACCGGCAACTATAACTCTATCTACACCTTTGCCATTTGTTAAATCCATTACTTGTTTAGCTATTGGACCATTTTTATAGTTTATTATATCAGTTGCTCCAT
>PDWI01005614.1_pt1 | contig 16094 bp, 9 predicted proteins | sample 1430891 | NCBI WGS metagenome assembly PDWI01 (sample SAMN01162508, study PRJNA174530) | Oral metagenome, whole genome shotgun sequencing project. | biome: Marine environment; feature: Marine mammal; material: Swab sample of the gingival sulcus; isolation source: swab sample of gingival sulcus...
GAAGTTGAAAAATTAACACTTGAAAAAAAACCAAATCTTATTTTAAATGTAGACTGAATGATAGCAGCTTTGATGCTTGATTTATTCACAGATATTTGACTGACACAAAATGAAATAAAAAGCTACATAGAAGCTTGAATTTTTAACTGATTTTTTATACTTGCAAGAAGTATAGGATTTATATGACATATAATAGACCAAAAAAGGCTTTCTGAAGGACTTTATAGAACTCCTTGGAGTGATATTTTGTATAAATAATAAACTAAAGCTCCACATTTTTTTGTGTCATCAAGTTTACTAAATTTCTTTTTAGTTGTCCTACTGTATTAGAATAAACTTCTAAAGGATATCATTTTACTTGTTTTTCATTTTTAGCTTCTTGCATTCTAAAATCTATAACTGTTGGAACTTTTCAATCTTTTATATTACCAACTAATTTTTGACTTGCATCAGATCAAAATCCATATCAAATAGTATATAAATTTTTATTATTATTTAAAATTTCTCTTGATTCATCATTAAAAAATGCTTGTCATTTTTGTCAATCTCAATCTGAAATAATAATACAAAGTCATTTTTTTGATGATTTTATCGAATCTAAAGAACTTTGTATTCACAGGCTATTAGCATCATTTGCTTCCTTTTTTACTTCAAAAGACTCTAAAATTTCTTCTGTAGTTCATTCATAAACATTATCTCAAAATAAAACTACTTTTTTAAAATTTATTCCTAATCATTTTGCTACTAAATAAAGAAGAACCAAACAAAGATAAGCATAATCTGATTTTTGTCATGCTTCCCAATTTCAAGTCATAGCACCCATAGAACCACTAATATCTATTGCAAGAGAAATGTCTTCCAGAGTAGTATCTATATCTTCTTTTTTTACTTCTTCAGGTTTAAGTCTTTTTGTAAAAATATTTATACTTCCTGTAGCTAGATTTTCTATAGTTTTAGGATTTATTTCTACTTTTCAACTAGCTCTATTTCTTTTTTTTCTAACTTTTTGGGACTTAAATGATTTTTGTTTTTCCCTATTTTTTCTATCTTTTAAAACTTTTTTTATGTATTCTATAATATCTTTTGCATCATCTTTTACAAAATTATAAGCATCATAAAAATATGGATTTTCTATAGAAATATCTAAAGTTTCTAAAACTTCTTCAATAGTCTTATCTGTTTCTTTTTTTATTTCTAAAGAATCTCACTTCCAGTTTTGCTCTTCAGAAGCTTGTTCAATAACTTCTTCTAGGTTTTCTAAAATATCAACTTCTTCATTATTTTGCTCATTTTCATCTTGTTTAAAAGGTGTTGCATCAAAAACAACCCATTTTCCATCCAAAAAAACCTCACTCCAAGCATGTCACCTATTTCCTGAAATTATAGTTTTTGTTTCTTTTGTTTTTTTATTTTTTGTTCCATAAGCAGAAACTCACCTAACTAATCTAGAAGGAAATCATATATTTCTACACAAAATAATAAAAAGCTTATTTGCGGGAAGACAATCACACTCTGGAGCTTCAAAAAGTCTTTCTAAATCTTTGTTTGTATTTCCTGTATTAAATTGGTCTTGAGCAACAAGGGTATTATATTTTTTTGTGGATTGAATATAGTTTTTTATATCTTGAGGAGTTTGAAATTGAGAAGTATCTATTTTTGTTCAAGTGTAGATAATTTCAGAATCTCTCTCAGCTCTTTCTTGAAAAACTTGTTTTTTTTGAATAATTTTTAGTGTAGTTTGTCAGTTTTTTAAAAAATGCAGGAAAATATTTCAATCACTTTTTTTAAAAACTCTTACTTCTTCTTCATTCCAATCAGAAATTTGTAAATTATGAATATCTAAAAAAAGTTCATATCTCCTACCTTTTTTTCAAGCACATCTATAATCAAAGGTTTTTTTATTTGTATTTAATTTTTGAAGTTCTGTTTCTGATGGTCTAGGTCTTGAGAATTTTCAAGTTTTATGATTAAAGCTTGAGAAAAATTTTCTAGAAAAGTGTCTTCCAGGGAGATAAGGATTTATAACTCAAAGAACTTCTGCATCTCCATTTATTTTTTCTAAAGAAACTCAATCATGTTCATAATAATCATCTTCATTTTCTTCTTCTCCTACCACTAAATCTCATCAATTATTTTCTTCTAAATAACTCTGAGTAAATTGTATATATTCTTCTACTAAGTCTAAAAAACTTGAACTATTTTTATATGAAAGTTTTTCTTTTACAAAAGCCCAAAGAGAAGATGTTTTTGGGATTCTTTCAGAGATTTTATCAAATACTTTTTCTATATAAGAATTTGTTTTATCAAAAAAACTCTCTTTAGAATTTCTATAAACTTCTAAAAATTGAAATAAAGTTTTTAGTTGTTCTAGCTCATTTGGAGAAAGTAGCTTATTTTCATAATTATCAAGCTCTTTTGTATCAAGTTTTGACACTCATAAAAGCAAATAAATCATTCACAAACTTTCTTCTGTTTGTAAATATGATGATGGAACTGTTATTTCTCACTTTCAAATAGAAAGCTTATTTCAAACTTTTACTTGATTTTCAAGTCAATACAGCTCCAATATATTTGTATGTTTTTCTCTAAATTCCATAATATTTTTTTTATTAATTAATTTCTAACTCTTCAACTTTTATTCAAAAGTTTTCTATTTTAGTTTTAAATTCTACAAATTCATCATGTAATCTCTGAACTTCTTCTTTTTTTATTTCTGGTTCTTTAACTAAGCTTTCTATTTTTTTCTCTGTTTCTATTTTTTTAGCTCTATAAAAGTAAACTAAAATAATTTTTGCTTCTTTTTTTCATTCTTCATCTTTTATTTCTCAAATATGTTTTCAATATTTACTTGAAAAGCCTTCAAAATTAAAGACACCATGTTGAAATAATCTATCTAGTTCTTCAGATTTTATATTTCATCAAATAAAATTAGGATCTTTTAGTTTTCTTAAAAGCACTAATATTTGGAAATAAAGTTTTACTTTTCCCATTATAAAATCTTTTCAAACTCTATTTATAGTATCTAAACCTTCTAGCTTACCACAATCATCCACCCCCAAATCTCCTTTAACTTCTATAATAGGATTCAGTTTTTCCAATTCATTACAAAAATACATAACTAAATTCCCTCAAACTTCCTCTATAGATTCTAAACTTTTTAATTTTTTACAAAGACCTACTTCTAAATTCAGTCAAACTATTTTTATAGGTTCTAAATTTTCTAGTTTGTTACAACTCACCAAAACTAACTTCTCATTAATTTCTTCTATATATCATAAATCTGCCAAATTTACACAATTTGTAATATGTAAATATTTTCAAATTGTTTTTATAGGTTTTAAACTTGCTAGCTTACCACAAAAACTTATATGTAAAAATCATCAAACCTCTTTTATAGGTTTTAAACCTGTTAGTTTATCACAATTATATATCCATAAATCTCCTTTAACTTCTACAATAGGCTCCAGACTTGTTAAATTTGACAAATACTCCAAACCTAAATCCGAAGGCCAAACAACTCACTCTAATTTCCCATCAGAATTTATTTCACAAACTCAAGGGCTTGCTAAAGTTTTCCAATCTACTGCTTCTTTTGTATCATCATGGAGTTTTTCTAGTTTAGCAAAATCTTCTTCACATAAAAGATTCCTAAGATATTCTTTAGGATTTTCTTCTCTGTTCAGATTATTTATTTTACTTTTTTCCATAATTTTTTAGTTTTTTAGTTTTCTAACTCTTCAAGTTTTATTCAAAAGTTTTCTATTTTAGTTTTAAATTCTACAAATTCATCATGTAATCTCTGAACTTCTTCTTTTTTTATTTCTAGTTCTTTAACTAAGCTTTCTATTTTTTCATTTGTTTCTTTTAACTTTTCTTTATAAAAGTAAACTAAAATACTTTTTGCTTGTTCTTTTCATTCTTCATCTTCTATTTCTCAAATATGTTTTCAATATATCTTAAAAAACTCTTTAAAATCCAGTTCTCAAATAGTATAACTACCTTCTAGTAGCTTTTTAAAATTAGAATTTATAAATAGTTCTTTTCAAATAAATCCTGGTTCTTTTTTATCTCTAAAAAATGCTTCTATTTGAAGAGGATAACTTGCATTTTTTAAATCTAAACTTAATAAAATTTTAACTTTATCTCATAAACTTACTAAATTATCACAAGCATATATTAATAATGTTTCTCAAATATTTTTAGAACCTAAACTTTCTAGTTTAGAACAATTATATATATTTAGGTTTTTTCAAATATTTTCAATAGAATCTAGTTTTGTTAACTTATTACAGTTATATATTTGTAAAATTTTTCAAATTATTTGAAGAGAATCTAAATTTACTAAATTATCACATTCAGCTATAAATAAACTTCCCTTAATTTCCTTAATAGGTTCTAAACTTGTTAATTTTGAACAATTCACCAAATTTAAATCCGAAGGCCAAATAACTCACTCTAATTTCCCATCAAAATTTATTTTACAAACTCAGGAGCTTGCTAAAGTTTCCCAATCTACTGCTTCTTTTGTATCATCATGGAGTTTTTCTAGTTTAGCAAAATCTTCTTCACATAAAAGATTCCTAAAATTTTCTTTAGGATTTTCTTCTCTGTTCAGATTATTTATGTTATTTTCTATCATAATTTTTTTTAGTTTTTTAACTCTTCAAGCTTTATTCAAAAGTTTTCTATTTTAGTTTTAAATTCTACAAATTCATCGTGTAATCTCTGAACTTCTTCTTTTTTTATTTCTGCTTCTTTAACTAAGCTTTCTATTTTTTCATTTGTTTCTTTTAACTTTTCTTTATAAAAGTAAACCAAAATACTTTTTGCTTCTTTTTTTCATTCTTCACCTTCTATTTCTCAAATATATTTTCAATATTTACCTGTGAACCTTTCAAAATCTAATTCTCAATTATCACTTAAATATCTTAAAAATTTTTCTAAATTAGGATTTATTGATAGTTCTCATGAAATAAACTCTGGATCTTTTTTATTTTTAAGAAATGCTTCTTTTTGAAGAGAAGAACTTGCATTTTCTAAGTTTGCACTATGTAAAGTTTTTTTAGTGGTTCCTAAACTTGTTAGATTTTTACATTCATGTATTTGTAAGGATTTTCAAACATTTTGAACGGGGTCTAAATTTAGTAATTTACCACAAAAATTTATAGATAAAGTTTCCTTAAATTCTATAATTGGTTCTAAACTTGTTAAATTTGGACAATTCACCAAAATTAAATTCGAGGGCCAAATAACTCAATCTAATTTCCCATCAGAATTTATTTCACAAACTCAGGGGCTTGCTAAAGTTTCCCAATCTACTGCTCAATTTGTATCATTATTTAGTTTTTCTAGTTTAGCAAAATCTTCTTCACATAAAAGATTCCTAAGATATTCTTTAGGATTTTTGAGATTATTTAGAGAGTCTCTATTAAAAAATGTTTTTATTTTATTTAACATAATTTTTTATTAATTAAACATACTTATTTTTAAAAAATATATCATATTCATTAAACACTCTAAATATATCTTTCATATCATCTGATAACAGTTCAAATTCTTCTTGAGAAAGTTCAAAAAACTTACTTAGTTTTTCTTGTATTTCTTGCTTATTTTTTGAATTTGAAAGTATTTTATTAAATATATCTATAGTTATAATTTTTTTTGATAAAATTTGTAATTCTGTATCTGTTGCATTATCTTGAGAAGCTTTAAGTTCTGAGATTTTTTTTCTTATTGGAAAAACTACCTTAGATAAAATCTCTTCTATATATTTTCTCAAAATATCCTCTCATAACTCCTCCATAATAGGAGATTTTTCTCTTATTTCTTGATATTTCATAAGTATTTCTCTTTCTTCTTCTATTTCTTTAATATAATCAATATTTATATTTGCAAGTCTGGCTTGTGTTGCAAGATTTATTGGATTAGTTCAAGGAAAAAGTCTATGGTCAAATGAATTTCTAGTTACTATAATATGAAAATTTGGATTTCTTCTATATGTTTGTCCATCTACTGTAATAGTTCAATTTTTATCTAAAAAATTATTTAAAAATGTTAATTCATCTGCCATATTTAACTCTTTTAATTCAACAATTCAACCATTTATATAAAAATCTAGAAAAGGAGTGTAGGTATTTTCTATTTCTGATTCATTAAATTTCATATTACTTAAAAATGTCTTTTCAGTAATATTTGAATCAATTTCAAAACTTATATAAGGCAAGTTTAATCTCCTTGCTATATCTGTTGCATAAGTAGATTTTCACACACCTGAAGGACCTGTCAAAAGAATATCTTTTCAAAGTTTTATTTGTTTTTCAATATCATCAAGTATTGCTTTTGTGCTTGGAGAAACTTTTGGTATTTCTCAAAAACTTGGAAGTAATAAATTCATAGCTTTATCTGAAACAGGTTTTGCATTTCCATAAATATTTTCAGGAGTTGCAGTTTCTCTTTTTTCTACTTCTCCATTATGAAGATTAAGTTTATCTATATTTGCAAATCTTTTTCTTATTTGTTCATCAAGTGAATTATTTATATCTTTGTCTTTTATTTTTGATAAAATAGTTATATTTTTCTCTGTTTTTTCTAAAATTTTTTTCTTTGTAGTAAATTCTACTTTTCCATTTTCATCTAAAATTAAAAAATGTGTTCCATCTCCCTTTTCTTTAAAAGCTTCATCTTCATATGAGATAACTTCATAATTACTCAAAAGTATATCATTTACTTTTGAATTTGGAATATAAAAAATTCACTCTTCATCTTCATATCTGATATCTCTTAACTCACCTGAAAAACCTAGAAAAGTTACTGTTTTTTTACCTCACTCTTCCCTATGGATAACTTTTGAAAATTTTCTCAGTTCTAGAGATTTTTTCCTCTCAAGGAAATTTTCATATTGTTCAAAATCTGAAATTTGCATTTCTGAAACATCTCTTTTTTCTCATTCTGGAGGCAAGAGAATTACAAAATCTGGATTTCAAAAAACATATTGCTTTACATCTTCTTCAGTATGAATATCTCTAAGTTGAGAACTTTTTTCATTATAAAAATATAATAATTTCCCATCTATTTCCATAGCTAAAACTTCTTCTTGTGAAGATAGAGTTTTTATGTGAATATTTTTTATAAGTTTTTCATTTTGAGAATCTACTAATTTTGAGTGAATATTTTCTATAAAAGAGTAAAAGTTTTCTAGTCTTTTTAGCTTTTTTCACTCAGAAGAAACTTCATTTCTCAAAACCTTTCTAAATCTATTTGGATTAAAACTTGGTTTATTAGAGTTAGCTCAACTACTGCTTGAAGTAGTTTCAGTAGTAGCATAATTATCTACTTCTTCTTCTCTTCCAGCCTCTTTTGCTGCTTTTTTAAGCATTTTAAAAAATGTAGGGTCTAAGTAGATTTTATCAGAAGCTTTTTCTGTGCTGATAGTTCCTGTTTCTATAGAATCATCTAAGATATTTTGTAAAACATTTTTATCATTATGATGGGATTCTCAAAATCAATTTATATGTTCTTGAAAAAAAGAAAAAGATAATTTTTCTATTTCTTTTTTGAGATTGTGAGTTCAGATTCAAAAACTTAGCAAATTACTAAGCAAAGTTTCATAAAATCTGATATAGAAAAAATCTCAAAAATTATTTAAGTCTTCTGAAACTATTTTATCACTAAAATCTTGTGAATCTAGGTTATGTTTAGTAATTTTTTCTCTAATACTTCTAACTATTTGAGCAATATTTTCTAAATCTTTTTCCCTTATATCTAAAACTTCTTCAAACTGTGTTCTAATTTTTTGATACAAAGTTTTTACTAGTCTAATTTCTCAATCTAAACTTGGTTCATAAGAAACATCTATAAGTCATCAAGCTTTTCTAACAACTGCAGTGTTGTATTCTTGAGTTCAAGCATAAGAATTATTTGAAGTAAAAATAAGTGCAAAGTTTGGATGAATTTTTATTTTTTTTGTTCAAACTACTAAAAAACCAGACTCTGTCATATTTGCAAGAGCTAATTGTATGTCAGGAGAAAGAGAGTTTGCCTCATTTATCAAAACAACTCATCATCTAACCAAAGCTTTATGCAAAACAGATGGTATTTCTTTTATTTGTAATATATTATTTTTTCTATATGTTTTTATTTCTCTTAAAAAATCATCTACTGTTTTTTCACTATCAGCTCAGAATTCATACAAAGCAAGTGAAGATTCATAAGCAAATGTTTTTGCTAGAGTTGTTTTACCAGTTCCTGTTGGTCCACTTAAAATAGCAAATTTTTTGTTTTCTATTTGCTCTTTCAAACTTTCTTTATTTGCTTTATAATAATCAGATTGAACTGACTCTTTTATAGTTTCTTTTTCTCTTGGAACTTCATCAAGTTCAAAGTTCCTTTGATGAAAGATTTTTTCCAAAACATCATTACTAATAGTTTGAATATCTACAGGATTATCAAGTCATATAACTTTTAGTCCTGGGATTTTAAGTGGTTTTTTTGCTTCTAAATTTGATACTGAGAGTTTCATATTTTATTTTTAGTAATTAATTATATTAATTTTAGCATATTTTTGGGAAAAAAACAAAATTTTACTTTAAATTTTGCTTTTAAAATTTATTAAATATAATTTGTTAAAGAAATAATAAATAAACAAAAAATAATCTATGAAAAAAATACTTTTTATAATACTTTGAATTATTTTAATTATTGCTCTATTTTTTGCATGTTTAGAATTTCAAATTGACCATAAAATCAGACATTATTTTGCAGAAAAAAAGATAGAAAAAGCAAATTATTGTGTGACTAAAGATGATTGTGCTTTAGTTTGAAGTAAATGTCCTTTTGGATGTTATGTTTATGTGAATAAAACTAAAAAAGAAGAAATTAAAAATCTAATAAACAATTTTCATGATAGTTGTCTTTACAACTGTAAAGAAAATCACAAAGTAGAGTGTGTAAAAAATAAGTGTGAGATTAGTTATTTTAAAAAAGAAAAACCAAAACTGGAAGACATAAAAAAATACATTGAAAAAGAGTATTATAAAGAAAATGATATAATGGTTCATTTTGATTATCCTATAATAAAAAATTCCAAAATTCATGAGGAAATAAAAAACTGGTGAGAAAATATAATTAAAGAAAAAAAAGCAAAATTTAAAACTGAATTTCATAATAAAGATTGAGAATTGCATTTTGATTTTGAAATATATAAATCAGATTTAATTACAAGTATAGTTTACAAAGTTAGAGAGGAGATTTGACTGGCTCATCCAAATAAATATTCTAAAGTTTTTTATATTTCAAAAAGTAATAAAAAAATAGATAAACCACTACTTTTAGAAGAAAAGCAAAAAAATATAAAAGATAAAATTATAGAAAGATTAAAAGAAAAAAATATAAGATATTTTAAGGAAGATATAGATAAAAATCTAGAAAAATACCTAAAAAATCCAAAAATATATTTTGAAAATAAGAAAGTTTATTTTATTTTTGATCCTTATGAAATAGCTCCATATAGTGAGTGAACTATAAAATTAGATTTTGAGTATAATGGTTTTGAAAGTTTTTTAAACCCTCTAGTATTTCCTCCTTCAAAAGCTCCAGTTATAGAAAAAAAAGAAAAAAACTCTCCTAAAAACTCTAGTTTAGAGGAGAAAAAAACTCTTTCTTCAGATCCTAGCAATACAAAAGAGAAAAAACAAATACCTAAAAAAAGTCCTACTTTAGAAGAGAAAAAAACTCCTTCTTCAAATCCTTCCTTTAAAAAAGATTTAAACAAAAAGGAAAATAAGTCTAATAATTCTAAATCAAAAAATTTAATAAAATCAAAAAAAGCTGATAGCTGACCAAAATATGTAGCACTAACTTTTGATGATTGACCAAGTAAAAAACTTACACCAAAACTTCTTAGAATACTAAAAAAACATAATATAAAAGCAACTTTTTTTGTGTTATGAAAAAATGTATCTTATTTCCCTGAAATTTTAAAACAAACAAAAAAAGAAGGTCATGAAATTTGAAATCACTCTTGGAGTCATCCAAATTTAAAAAAAGTTAAAGATGATAGATTAAAAGAAGAGATAGAAAAAACTGACAGAGAAATTGAAAAAGCTATTTGAGAAAGGCCTAAATTTTTTAGACCACCTTACTGAGCATTTGATAATAGAGTGAAAAAAGCTATTTGAAGAACTATTTTAATGTGGAATGTAGATAGTAGAGATTGGAAAAATAAAAATATAGAAAAAAATATAGAAAGTGTAGAAAAAGATTTAAAAAATGGTTCAATTATACTATTTCATGATATACACAAAGAAAGTATAGAAACTATAGAACCTCTTATTGTAAAATTAAAAAAAGAGTGATATGAGTTTTTAACAGTTTCTGAACTTTTACAAAGATGACAAAAAGAAGATTTTAGCAAAAAAGTTTGTTATGGAGAATTTAATTGTAGGTAAATGTCAACTATATATACTTATTTTTTCTTGATAAATAAGTATTTTTAGATAGTATAAAGATATCAACTTATTATTTAAATATTTAAAATTATGAAAAAAATATTATTACTAATTTTTATGACAATTTTTGGATTATGAAGTTTTGTAAATAGCTCTTTTGCAGATGATAATTTCAAATGGGAAGATTGGGAAGATTTAAAAATTTCTAATTCTTATGATAGAAATAATGAAGATTTAAAAATAGACTTTAAACTTGATGATGTAGATAAAAAACCAGAAGATAAATATGAAGTTAAAATTCATTTAGATTGAGAATATTATTATGAAAATCTAGATTATAATTCTTCTAAAAAAGAACTAGAAGCTAATTTTAAGATAGATATTGATAAAAAAGATATAGATGATGAATATAGTATTAGATATTATGTTAAAAATAAAACTGAAGATACAACTGTATTTTTTTATACAGATTATGACTTAGAAGTTGATTGAGGAAGTTGAGGAGGTGATGATTTAGATTGGAAAGATTTAGAGATTTCTAATTCTTATAATGAAGATGATGAAAAATTAAAAGTAGAATTTGTACTTGATAATGTAAAGAAAAAACCAAAAGATAATTATAAAATTAAATTAAAATTAAATTGAAAATATTATAAAAAAGATTTAGAATATAATTCTTCAGATGATGAGCTAAAAGCTAATTTAAGTATAAATATAGATACAGATGATATAGAAAATGAATATGATACAAGATATTATGTTGAAAATACAGATGAAGATGAAACTGAATATTCTAATAAAGATTATACATTAAAAGTAAAAAAAGAAACCAAAAATTTAGATTGGAAAGATTTAGAGATTTCTAATTCTTATGATAAAGATGATGAAGAGTTAAGACTAGAATTTGTACTTGATGATGTAAAGAAAAAACCAAAAGATGATTATGAAATTAAATTAAAATTAGATTGAGAATCTTATAGAGAAACTTTAAAATACAACTCTTCAGATGATAAGCTAAAAGCTAGTTTCAAAATAGATATAGATGAAGATGATATAGAAAATGAATATAGTGTAAAATATTATATTGAAAATATAGATGAAGATGAAACTGAATATAAAAATACAAATTATAAATTAAAAACAAATAATAATAAAAAGAAGAAGAAACCTTCTGGAAACAAAAGTGGTAAAAAAATGGACCTAGATTGGGAAAATATAAATATATCAAGTTCATATAATAAGAAAAAAGAAAGGTTGTATGTTAAATTTTATTTTGAAAATATAGATTCTCCAACATACTATACACACAAAATTAAAATGTATTTAAATGGTATTTCTTATACTAAACCTCTTACATTTAGTGAAATAAAAAAAGAGTTGAACTTAACATTTTCTATACCTATGGATGAAGATGAACTTGAAGAATATTATAACATAAGGTACTATGCTATAAATTATACAAAAGATGAAGAAGAGTATTCTAATAAAAAATATAAAATGTATACTGATACTGAAAAAAGGAAGAAAGAAGAGGAAAAAGAAAAAAATAAAATGAGTGCTGAAGAAGTTGCTTTAAAATCAAAAACTATCTCAAATGTACTTATAAATAAAACAAAAAAATACAGAACAAAAACCAAAATAAAAGTTTTAAAAAACTTTGTAAAAGTACTTAAAAGTTATATAGATGATTATAAAAACTTAGAAGATTTAATACTAGCTACTTGTAATATACTTGAAGAAGAAATTGATAGATTAGAAAACATAATTTTAGAAACACCAATTTTTTAATTGGTGTTTTTAGTTTTTATATTTTTTTAATAATCAAAAAATATTTGGAATCAGATTTTTCACTCATAATCTCAAGCAGGAAGAAAATCTTTTAATAATTCTCAAAGTCTTCAACTGTAACTATAAGTTCTAAGTTCTCAAGTAGTATTTATATTTTCTACTTCTTCAGCTATTTTTACTCAAGAACTGGTAAAAGTATTTATATCTTCAGAAGTTGCAGTGCTATATCAATATCATTTCAAAGAATCCCAATCACTAAAATAATAAATTCAACTTTTAGGATTTTCTTCATTTATTAAATAAAGTTTAAAAGGAGCTCAAATAGTTTTTACTTCCATATTTAAAACATCACTAAATTTCTTAATATCTTTTTCTACATTTCAAATATTAAGTTCAGCTTTATTTAAAGTTAAACTTGGAGAATCCATGTAAAAAATTTTTTCTACAACACTAGAATTTCAAGCATTATCTTTTATTTCAAACTCATATTTGTATTTTCAAAAATTTAGGTCTTCCAAATTAGTTAAATATCAAGTGCTAGTAACTGTAGTAGATCAAGAACTTATATGATTTGATAAAATATTAGTTGTTCAAAAATTTCAAGTATTATCTGATTTATATAATTTTAATTCTGCTGAATTTGTGTTTATTCATGAATCATTATCATAGTAATTTATCTCTATTTTTGTTTCTTTTCAAGGAATTATATTATTTTCCCCAGGAAAATGATTGCTTATAAAAGGTTTTACAATATCTGAAGAATCTTTTATATAAACAAATTCACTATAATTTTTTGCAGAGTTATTATGTCACCACAATTTAGTTTCAGCATATCACAATCTACTTCAAAATAAAGAATTTGCTTGATAGTGACTAACTCAATTATGACAATATCAATAATTTCATTTATAAGTTGTACTACCTGCATAAGTAGTATCACAATAGTCACTATGAAACCGTGAAGTTCAAGCATATCTCCAAAATCAATCAGTTGAATCACAATTAGCTTCATTTATATCACAAATTTGTTCATAGTTTATATCTTCTACATTTCAAAAAGTGTTTGGAAAAAGATGATTTGTAGAAGAAATTATATAAGAATCATTTGAAATTTCTCAAGCACCATTTTTTTGAATTACTAAATATTTATTTCATCAGATTTTATCCATTGCATAATCTACATCCAAACTATAAGAATCACCATAAGACAGATTATCCAAATCTCAACAAGGAGAATGCAAAAAGCTATTTAATTTATCTCAACAAGATTCTATGTTTAGAGTTCAACCTGCTCTTTTAAAAAGAAGCATCCATCACCCCCCTGAAGTTTCCTGATCACAATAAACTTCTATTGCTCCCGACATAGAAGAAGTTTGTAAAAAATACTTAGAACTAGGAAAATCTGGATGATTATCTTTTAATTCTTTACAAGAAGTTATAGGATTTTCATAAGATCAAGGGAGATAAACTCAAGTTTTTTGTATTACAAAATTTTTATCAAAATATTGTCAGAAGTCATCTGTTGTTCTTATTTCTATATTATAAAAATCTTTAGTTTTATCATTTAAAATAAGTAAAGTTCAAGATAGAGTAAAATAAGAATTATCATTATTTGTTCATGTGAAAGAGTAGCTATAATTTCATGGAATATTTGCAGAATTGGTAGTAGATAAAGTTCAAATATTTATAGGAAGAGGATCTAGTGAATCAAAAGTATCATTTGATAAAATTATATTAGTAGGTTTAGGAAATTGATATTTTATAAAAGCTCTTTCTAAATATGATGCTGAATTAGTATTTAATCACCAAAGTTTAGTTTCATTGTATCAATTTCTATTTCAAAAAAGAGAGTTTGATTGATAAGAAGAAATTCAATTATGACAATATCAATAATTTCATTTATAAGTTGTACTACCTGCATATGTTCAATCACAATTAGAACTAGCAAACCAAGAAGTTCAAGCATATCTCCAATAAACATTATCCATATCACAATTAGCTCAATTTATATCACAAACTCAATCTAGTTCTATATTTGTTAATCATAAATCATCTGGAAATATATTTTTATTTGTTTTTAATCTGTAAGCATCATCACTGTCTAAATTTCACCAATAAGAATAATTTAAAAATAAATATTCTCAAAAATAATGCTCCCCTAAAGTTTCATCTACATCAGAACTATAAGAATCTTTAAATCAAGCTAGATTATTTACACTTCAACAAGGATTGTGCAAAAATTCATTTAGATTTGTTCAACAAGATTCAGTATTTTTATATTGTTCCCAAATAATTCAAGGAGTTCAAACTCTTCTTTGAGAAATAAGCATCCATCATCATCAAGCTGTAGTCATATCACAATACATCTCTTTTGCTGTAGTCATTTGTTCAGATTGTATCCAGTATGTTCAGTCAGTTGCAGAAGGATTATCCTCTTTTATATGCAAACAAGAAATAGCTGGATCAGTCTGATCTCACAAATCAGAAAAAGTTATTTGTGGCAAAAAAAGTAGAAAAAAAATTAATAAAAGTTTTATTTTCATATATTTATTTTCAAAAAAAATATTTAGGAAGCTCTGAAGAAGTCCTTCGTAAGAATAAAAATAAATATTTTTTAGATAATTTTTGTGCAAAATTTTTTACTTATGCCTTTTGCATAGGAAAAAAATTTTAAGGAAAAATTAGCAAAAAAGATTATTTTTTTCTAGATGTGAGTTTTTCAGAGCTTCCTTTGTATAATTATATAAATATTTTTTGAAAAGCAAGGCTAAACTCTTAAGTTTTTTTAAATTTTTCAAAAAAAAGTTTTGACAAAGTTTAAAAAATAATTAAATTATTAAGTGTAAGAAAAACACTATAATAAATTTTATTTATTTTTTTATTAAATATCAAGTGTCTATATTACAATTATTATTTTTTAAATTATATACTATGAAAGAAAAAACAAATGAAGCCCTTATAATTGTTGACTATCAAAATGATTTTGCACATCCAGAAGGAAGCTTATATGTTCCAGATTGAGAAATTATTTTACCTTTTATAAATAATATGATTTCAGAGATTAAAAATAAATCTGGTTTAATAGTTTCTAGCCAAGATTGGCATCCTATAAATCACACTTCTTTTGCAAAAAATCATAATCTAGATGATTTTTCTATGAAAGACTGAGAAATGAAATGGCCAATTCATTGTGTAGAAAATTCTTGGTGAGCAGATTTCTTAGACTGATTAGATACTGAAAAAATAGACAAAAAAATAAAAAAATGATTTGAAGAAGATAAAGAATGTTATAGTTCTTTTGGTTGAGTAGACTTTGAATCTGGAGAAAGTTTAGATGAAATTTTAAAAAAGAAAGGTATAGAAATACTTCATATACTATGACTTGCAACAGATTATTGTGATTTAGCAACAATAAAAGATGCTCTTAAAAAATGATATAAGGTAAATGCTTACACAAAATGAATGAAAGCAGTAAATGCAAAGCCTTGAGATTGAAAAAGAGCATTAGAAGAAATGAGAAGCTTATGAGCAAAAATTTTAACTTAAAACAAGTGTGTACTTTAAAATATAACTAAAAAATTATGAGAAATAAAAATATCTACACTCCAAGTGATATATTTGCAAATGCAAGAAATGAAGCTGAAGTAGATAATCTACTTAACAATGATATGTATAAATTTATGATGCTTGATTTTATACTTGCAAATCCAGAGTATAAAGACTTACAAGTAAGATGGAAAATGAAAATAAGAACTCCTGGTATAAAAACTGCAAATATTATACCAAAACAAGCTTTGATAGACCAACTAGAAGCTACAAAATCTATAAAATGAGTAAATGAAGCTGAGTTATCTTATTTAA
>PDWI01005615.1_pt1 | contig 16093 bp, 11 predicted proteins | sample 1430891 | NCBI WGS metagenome assembly PDWI01 (sample SAMN01162508, study PRJNA174530) | Oral metagenome, whole genome shotgun sequencing project. | biome: Marine environment; feature: Marine mammal; material: Swab sample of the gingival sulcus; isolation source: swab sample of gingival sulcus...
TCAACATGGCGGCCAGTTACGACTTGCCAGTAAACAATACGCTATCCCGCTGGAACAGTGGCTGGATTTATCCACCGGCATCAGCCCCTTCACTTACCCTTTACCCGAGGTGCCCCAGGCTTGCTGGCGGCGTTTGCCGGAAACCCATGACGGGCTGGAAGTCGCCGCTGCCGATTATTATGGCAGTGAATACCTGTTGCCGGTCTCCGGTTCACAGGAAGCCATACAGCGACTACCCCGCCTACGCCCGGCCTCACGGGTCGGTATCATCAGCCCGGCTTATCACAGCCACCGGCAGGCCTGGGAGCAGACCGGACATCAGGTCATTGAGCTGACTGGCACGAAGGTGGCCGCATCTCTGGGCGAGCTGGATGTGCTGTTACTGGTCAATCCGAATAATCCAACCACAGAACGCTTTTCCCCGACACAATTACGCAACTGGCATGAGCAATTGGCAAAGCGTCATGGCTGCTTAGTGGTCGATGAGGCTTATATCGACTGCACACCGGAGGATAGCCTGATTCAAGCGCAGCCATTAGCCGGAATGATCGTACTGCGCTCGGTGGGTAAATTTTTCGGGCTGGCCGGTATCAGACTGGGCTTTGTCTGGGCCGAGGAAGCATTGCTGCAACGCCTTGCTGCTTTACAGGATGACTGGTCAGTCAGCCACCCGGCACGCTGGGCAGGCAAACTGGCACTGACGGATACGGCGTGGCAGAAACAGCAGCGGGCGCGGCTGATCACAGCCGGAGCTCGGTTGCGGGACTGTCTGCAAACGGCCTATCCCCATACTGAGATCCAGTCTTCCGCTTTATTTGCCTACGGTGCAATGGCGAATGCTAGAGAGGAATACGAACGGCTGGCACGGCAGGGGGTTTTGGTGCGTTACTTCTCGGGGCCGGAGGCACTGCGGTTCGGTTTGCCACAGGAAGAGCCGGATTGGCAGCACCTGGAATATGCGCTGGGTAATCGTGGTTAGGATCGTATTCACGGCTTGTACAAATTGCCAGCTTTTTTAAGTATTTCTGAGCAATGCCTTATTTTTAAAGAAAAGAGTATGGTTATCCCAGAAATTCTGATAATACAGAATTTGTGGGGCGCTGTAGGAAGATTGGTAGTGCGAATTTATGAAGTAGTGCGGTATTTTTGTTAGGCTAACATAATCGGAGCTATACGGAAGGGCTGTGTTGTTCTGGATAAACGGAATCTGTTTCGTTCAATCAACGTGGCCTTCTGTATAGCATACGGTTATACCATACACATCAATGGAGGAAGGCAACATGAAAAAAGCGATTTGGCTATCTTATGATTTAGGAGTTAGGGGTGACTACGAAGGGCTTTATGCATGGCTTGATGATCATCAAGCCATTGAGTGCGGAGATAGTGTCGCTTTTTTAAATTTTAATGTAAAAGATACAGAAAATATAATCGAAGAACTAAAAAGAGATCTACAAAAGAGTGTCAATTTTAACAAGAGAGACAGAATTTACATAATTTGGAAAATCCATAAAAAAATAAAAGGGAGGTTTATATTTGGAAAAAGAAAAGCATCTCCTTGGGAAGGTTATGGTTCACAAGAAAGCGAAACAGAAGAAGTAGAATAAATGGCAAAAAAAATAATAATAGATACTGGATTCTGGATTGGTTTTTTTGAAGAAAGGGATCCACATCATAAAAAAGCTTTACTTATTTCAGAACAGCTTCACCTTTATGAATGGGTTATTCCTTGGCCATCTTTATACGAGACATTGAATACAAGATTTGTCAGAAGGAAAAATTGGCTAATTTCATTTGAAAAAATGATTAACAAAGAAAATACAGTTCAGCTTTCTGACGATAAATACAAAGAAACTATCATGAGGTCATTGTTTATTCAAACAAAAAGTCATGAAAAATTCAGTCTTGTTGATTTGGTTATAAGAGAAATGCTGCTTGATGTAAACGTTAACATTAATGCAATTACTACGTTCAATAGCCGTGATTTTCAGGATATTTGTTGTAAGAGAAATATCGAAATATTAGGTGACTAACAAGTCGTTTCAAGGGATGGTGGAAGGCTTGCGGTATTTTTAACGTCCTTGGCTCGTACCAACTTTACAGGCATCTAGTAGCTCATTGCTGTAAATCTCCCACCGCCCCTGAACTCACCATTAGCCTGTCTGTAAACGATCAAGTGAACTGTACAGCCCATTGGAGTCATGTATTATGAGAGAAAGTAAAAAAAGTATCTCTTATTTCTTATAGTTATCTGCCAAGTATCTATATTTATTTTTTCTGTCTCAGTATAGGCAGAAGACACCTCTGTGCCAGTTTTGCCAATTCAGATATTTGAGAAATTTTGGCAAGAAGCAAAGCCAAACATCTATTCTCTTGAACGCGAAAAAAAGTTTTTCACTGAAAAAAACCACCAGATTCTCAAGAAAAAAGCTGAACAGACCAAGAATATTTATAAACTTACGCCAGTTATCAATAGTTTTCTAAAGAGGTTGCAGATTTCACACACAGTTTTATGATAATCACTTAATAGATTTTTAAATGATCGTACTGCGCTCGGTGGGTAAATTTTTCGGGCTGGCCGGTATCAGACTGGGCTTTGTCTGGGCGGAGGAAGCACTACTGCAACGCCTTGCTGTTTTACAGGATGACTGGTCAGTCAGCCACCCTGCACGCTGGGCAGGAAAACTGGCGTTGGCGGATACGGCGTGGCAGAAACAGCAACGGGCGCGGCTGATCACAGCCGGAGCGCGACTGCGGAATTGCCTGCAAACGGCTTATCCCCGGACTGAGATCCAGTCCTCCGCTTTATTTGCCTACAGTGCGATGGCGAATGCCAGAGAGGAATACGAACGGCTGGCGCGGCAGGGGGTTTTGGTGCGTTACTTCTCGGGGCAGGAGACACTACGGTTCGGTTTGCCACAGGAAGAATCGGACTGGCAGCGCCTGGAATATGCGCTGGGTAATCGTGGTTTTGTGGGTCGCTGTAGGAAGCTTGGTAGTGTGAATTTATGAAGTAGTGCGGTATTTTTGTTAGGCTAACATAATCGGAGCTATACGGAAGGGCTGTGTTGTTCTGGATAAACGGAATTTGTGTAGCTCAATCAGTGTGGCCTTCCGTATGGCATACTGTTAGCCGTCTTACGAGTTTGAAAGTATGAAACAATATTTGGCATCTTCAGAATACATTGACTGGAAAACAACCGAAGTCATGGCGCATGCAAAAGAACTTGCATACGGGTTTTCTGAGCCAGCAAAAATTGCTCGTAGATGTTTTGAATTCGTGCGCGATGAAATTAAGCATAGTTGGGATTACAAACAAAACCCCGTAACTTGCAAAGCATCAGATGTTCTAAAATATCGTACAGGTTATTGCTATGCCAAAAGTCATTTATTGGCAGCGTTATTACGTGCAAACGAAATTCCAGCGGGTTTATGCTACCAGCGTTTAACTATTACAGACTCACCTCCGTTTTGCCTTCATGGTTTAAACGCCATTTATTTAGATAGCTATGGTTGGTATCGCATAGATGCTCGTGGTAACAAACTAGGGGTTTCTGCTGAATTCTGCCCACCTACAGAGAAGCTTGCTTTTCCAATCGTAACACGTGGTGAAGCTGACTTACTCGAAATCTGGGCTGAGCCGTTGCCTGTCGTAACGGATATTCTTATCAACTGTAAAACTTACAAAGAAGTCGCAGACAAGTTGCCAGACATCGAGCTGGTCACGACTAATCACGACTAACAAGTTAATGACCCAAGAGACACTGGTAAATCAACAAAGGTTGACTTTTCAGTTAACCCGTACACGGTTGAAACATTAGCTGAAGATGTTGTAGCGGTTGACCAATATGGGTGGTAGCAGCTTGGTGGCTAAGTATCAAGGGCTATCCAGTGATCACTTGGAACAGCTACGCGAAGATGATATTAAGCAAATGGCAAACCGTGATACGGTTGCCGTGCTGCTACCTGGGGCATTTTATACCTTGCGCGATGAAACCGTGCCGCCGATTGATTTATTACGTAAACATCAAGTGGCAATGGCAGTTTCCACCGACAGTAATCCCGGCACATCACCAGTGACCTCGTTATTATTGATGATGAATATGGCCTGTACCTTATTTAACTTAACCCCTGAAGAGGCGTTGGCGGGAACTACCCGCAACAGTGCCAAAGCCTTGGGAATGAGCCATAAAGGGCAGATTAACGCGGGAATGGATGCCGATTTACTGGTGTGGGATATCGAGCGCCCTGCTGATTTAAGCTATTTGGTGGGTTCAAATCCACTGCAAAAAGTGATGATTAACGGGCAGTGGACAAGTGCAAATAGCAAACGCGGAGAAAGCCTTGACCTGCGATAGGACTTCAGTCGTTATTAAAAAAGAGCCAACCGCATGGAAATGGAAAATTTAAATCAGTTAAGTTTGGAGGATATTGTGCTGCGCTTGCGCCAATCAGATCCGCACACCATCCTTTACGCACCTTTTGACCTTGATAGCAGCAAACATTGTCGGGAGGCAGCGGTACTCATTCCTTTGTTACGCATTGGCGGTGAATGGCATTTATTATACATCCGCCGTTCTACTTCCCCGCACGACCGTCATAGTGGTCAAGTGGCTTTTGCAGGTGGCAAACGGGAAGCTAATGATCGTAGCTTGATTGACACAGCCCTGCGTGAAGCTGAAGAAGAAATTGGCCTGATGCGCCAAGATGTGCAAGTATTGGGTCAACTCGAAAACCATTATAGCGTGAGTTTGTTCAATATTACCCCTGTCATAGCAACGGTCAACTGGCCTTATCATTTGCGTTTGCAAGAAGCGGAAGTGAGTCGCGCGTTTACCATGCCATTGCAATGGTTAGCAGTACCGGATAATCATGAAATTCGCTATCTGGAAAGGCAAGGCAAACGTATACCTGTTGCTTATTTTCGTGAATACGATGGTGAATTATTATGGGGAGCGACAGCCCGTATGACCTTGAGCCTGACCCAAATACTGGCAAGGTCTACCCATACAACTAGGGCAGACTATGGTACAAATCATAGGATCAGGCAAGGCGTCTGACCCTAAAACGGGTGCAAAGCAAACACGATGGATTTATTCATTTAATAAACGACTGACTAACTCTTCACCAAAGGCAAATCCTGTTGATGTACCTGTCCCTCCGGTTACAACACCAATAATACTATCGGTGCTGGGTTGCCAAGCTAGTACCGGCTCGGGCGCTGAAGCGTAGCTACCTGACCAACGCTCAATCACACGACGTTTAGGTAAATCCAATACTGCATCAAATGCTTCCAGAACCAATTGATCATAATGTTCTCGTGAAAATGGCACTTCTGCATGACTGTACACATGACTATTGCCAACAACCAGTGAACCATTAGCTGAGCGCGCTGCAATCAAATGAATGCCTGCATCACGAGAGGCTTCCATTTCTTCATCCAAACGTTGTTCCAATGCTTTCGCTTCAGGTAAGGCAGTAAAACCTTCATAACGTGCCAAACTTAAATCAGACATGACAGCAGCATTGAGCGTATCTTCTGCTTCAGGCTTCAGCCTTAGCATTTGCGCAGTACAAATACGCACTTCAGCCTTATCAATAACCTCTTTTGGTAGTTGGGATAAGTCATGTCCAGGACAACCTACAAAATAACGCGCTTCCAAAGAGCCAGTGCTGGTATGGATATGAGGCAAATCAACGGCACAAACCGTTGTTGAGTAATGAAAAGCTACCTGGTACTCCTCAGTGAGCCAAGCAGCTAATTGGGGAATGGCTGTGTGTGACTCGACGCGCAACTCGTGCGGACTCCATAAATAACGTTGTGCCCCTGTTCTAACGGCAGGCACAATCTGTAAGGCTTGTTCTTCGTCCAGCAGACGACACATTTCACCCATTTCAGTTTCTAAAAAAGCATCCACGACAGCCGCTGCTTCTGGACGATAAGCCGGTATTAATAAGCCAGTATGCAGGACTTTAATATCGGCACGTTGGCTGAGCTTTGACCAAATATCCCTTGATTGCATTGCACGTTGCCAGTGTGACCCAGCACGTTGTCCAGTCACGCTGACAAAGCCAAAACCACGCATCGAAGCACTAAGGCATTGGCTATTCTTTTCAATCACTGCGACTTGCAAACCGCGCTTGGCGGCTGCATAAGCAGCGGCCAAACCAACAATTCCTGCTCCCATTACTGCAAGGTCATACTGCTTCATAAGCTTAATCATCTCTCCATACGTTTTGCATCGTAATCGTAGATGCTCTGTCTACCATAAATAGTTATTTAATGCTAAGCCTAAATGCACTTGCACGAGCCAGCATCTGCTTAATAATTACAAATTATGCAATAAAGACTTAAGTACCAAGATTGACAAGAAAAGTACAAACTGATGCTCTATAATGCGCGCTCACATTTGTCACATTTCAGACTACCGAATACCAGAGAAGGCTAATGCAACAACTTGAAGCGGAATCCATAGAAATTATTCGTGAAGCAGTGGCTAATGCGCGTAAACCTGTGATGATGTATTCCATAGGCAAAGACTCTTCTGTCATGCTACATCTGGCACGTAAAGCCTTTTACCCTGCCCCGCCCCCTTTTCCATTGCTACATGTCGATACCGGCTGGAAATTTCGGGAAATGTATAGCCATCGGGATCGCATGGCGCAGGAAAGTGGTATGAAACTATTAATCCATACCAACCCAGAAGGTTTGGCCGCAGGTGTAGGCCCTTTTACTCACGGCAGCAGTTACCACACTGATGTCATGAAAACACAAGCCTTAAAACAAGCACTGGATCAGCATGGTTTTGACCTTGTCTTTGGTGGTGCGCGCCGTGATGAAGAAAAAAGCCGTGCTAAAGAACGGGTATTTTCATTCCGCGCAGCCGGGCATCGTTGGCAACCTAATGCACAGCGTCCTGAGTTATGGAATCTTTATAATACACATATTCGCCCCGGAGAAAGTATTCGCGTTTTTCCACTTAGCAACTGGACTGAATTAGCTATTTGGCAATATATCTATGCTGAAAACATTCCTATTGTTCCTTTATACCTAGCCGCAGAACGTCCTGTCGTGCAGCGTGGTGGACAGTGGATTATGGTCGATGATGAACGCTTCCCCTTTGCTGAAGGCGAACAAGCAGAAATGCGCCGAATCCGGTTTCGTACTTTAGGTTGTTGGCCCTTGACTGCGGCAATTGAAAGCGATGCCGATACCTTGGAAGCTATTATTGCTGAAACCTTTACAGCACGCAGTTCTGAACGTCAGGGACGTCTAATTGACAATGACACACCCGGCTCCATGGAAAAGAAAAAACAAGAGGGATACTTTTAATGACATCAGCCACTGCCTCCTCAAATATTACGGCTTATCTGGAAGAACAAAAGAACAAACAGACACTGCGCTTTATTACCTGTGGTAGTGTGGACGATGGCAAAAGTACCTTAATTGGCCGTTTACTGTATGAAAGTAAAAATATTTTCGACGATCAATTACAATCCCTAGAAAGTGATTCACGTCAATACGGTACGCAAGGCGAGAAACTTGATTTGGCTTTATTAGTGGATGGTCTTCAAGCTGAGCGTGAACAGGGTATTACGATTGATGTTGCCTACCGTTTTTTTACAACTGACAAGCGCCGCTATATTGTAGCAGACACCCCAGGGCACGAGCAGTACACCCGCAATATGGCAACGGGTGCGTCTACTGCTGATGTAGCAGTAATTCTGATTGATGCGCGCAAAGGCGTGCTCACCCAAACCCGCCGTCATAGCCGCATTGTGGCACTCATGGGAATACGTCATATTGTGCTGGCCTTGAACAAAATGGACTTGATCGGTTTTGATGAAGCAGCTTTTAATAACATTAGCGCTGACTACAGCGAATTTATAGCCCCATTTGGCTTTAGCTCGATTCAGATTATTCCTGTTTCTGGCTTAGGAGGTGACAATATCTTTGTAAAAAGTCAGCGCACACCGTGGTATCAAGGCCCAAGCCTGATGGATTACCTAGATACACTTGATACTCATCAGACAGCCGAACTTCAGCCTTTCCGCTTGCCCGTACAATACGTTAATCGCCCCAATCTAGACTTCCGAGGCTATTGTGGTCGTCTGGTGGAAGGTAAAGTATGTCCTGGCGATAGTGTGCGTGTATTGCCATCTGGGGTTCAATCACGAGTCAAGCAAGTTATTCGCGGTATGGAGAGCGTTGACCAAGCCCGTTTAGGGGATTCTATCACCTTAACCTTGGAAAATGAGATAGATATTAGCCGTGGCGATGTCCTAGTAGCTGCGGATCACCCGCCTGAAGTGGCTGACCAATTTGAAGTGCGTTTACTATGGATGGGAGAACATGCACTATCACCCGGTCGCCAATACATATTAAAGCTAGCCTGCAAGGAAGTCACTGCGACCGTTACTGAGATTAAGTTCCGCGAAGATGTTAATACCGGCGCCCACCTCTCCGCCAAAAACCTAGACCTCAATGAAATCGCAACGGTCAATATTTCCACCAGCACCCCCTTGGTCTTTGAGCCTTATCAGCAAAACCGCCACTTAGGCAGTTTTATACTCATCGACAAATTCAGCTTGCAAACCGTAGCAGCAGGCATGATTGAGTTTGCCTTGCGTCGCGCCAGTAATATTCATTGGCAAGCATTGGAAATCAATAAAACTTCGCGTGCTGCACAAAAACACCAAGCGCCTTGTTGCTTATGGTTTACAGGCTTATCAGGTTCAGGCAAATCCACCATAGCCAATCTACTGGAAAAACGCTTGCACGCAGAAGGACGACATACTTATATTTTGGATGGTGATAATGTAAGACACGGCTTGAACCGCAATTTAGGCTTTACCGAAGCAGACCGGGTAGAAAATATACGCCGCGTCGCGGAAGTGGCTAAACTGATGGTTGATGCCGGGCTGATTGTGCTGGTCAGCTTTATCTCACCCTTCCGTAATGAGCGTCGTATGGCACGTGAACTTTTTGAGGCGGGCGAATTTATGGAAATTTTTGTCGATACCCCCTTAGCGGTTTGCGAAGCACGGGATGTAAAAGGCTTGTACGCCAAAGCACGGCGCGGTGAACTGCAAAACTTTACCGGTATAGACAGTCCTTACGAAATACCTGAAACAGCGGAAGTTCATATTAAAACCGATCAAATGGATCTGGGTCATTGTGTTGAACAGATTTTAAAAAGTTTGTTAAAGTGAGCGGTGTTTAGCTAATTTATTTACTACCGTTTAGCAGAAAAATATTGTGACAAACGGTTATTTCGCTTAAATTCTACCCACTGAAAAGTCTAGCGTTTGATCTCACGATCCGGTTGGCGTTGCGCCACCTGTGAAACATAACTTGACATTGCAACACAAGGAAGACTGTTTCAGCCTCGCTAATGCCCCGTAGGGTATTATCTAAAGATAGCGAGCTGGCACAATCGCGCTGACGCTATTTCGCTATCTTTAGATAATACCCTACGGGGCGCGAGTCAGTGAGTCTTCCATGTACCAGGTCTTAAGGTAGATTTTTCATGCCAAGGGGGTCTCATGATCCCCTTGTTCTTATGGGCCAATCAACCAGCAAACGAATAGCCCTACGCTACTACGCTAAAAGCGACTCTCTTAACTAGCCAGAAAAGGGTTTCTGTCCATGCAATTCACCCTCTCCATGATTGAACGCGCCTGGGAAGCGAAAGACCCTGCCTTAGTGGATTATATCGTCACCTTGGCCTGTCAAGCCGAGCCTCCCCCCGACAAACCTATCCGTCAGGAAGCACTCACTTGGCAAAGCTTTATTCATCATATTATGAGCCGTGAGTTTCAGCAAAAACCCAAGTCAGAGCAAATGGCTTATCGCATAGAACAATTGCGCTTGCTGGAGGCTGATAATGCGGAAGTACCCTTACCAGAGCAGCTAAAACTGCATAAAATCATCTTATTATTATGGTCAGATGAGAGTTTTTATGCGCGTAGTGTCTTAATCGAAACCATTCGCCGCGTGCCATTGGTCTATGGCCCTTGGCGTGCTTTAAAGCATATTTTCAAAGCTGCCGAAGCCGCTAATGACTATCAGCTACTGGCAGAAATTAGTGCACGTTTGGACAGTAACAACACACAGGCGTTCAGCCATCCCACACTCATCTATATGCGCCGCCGTGCTTGGCGCTACCTGCGCCAATTGGGACAGAACTTACCCGCTTGTTATCCTGAAGCTGCTTGTCAATTCCTAGCCGCTTATACAGACGATACCCGTTGGGCGCAATGTTGGGTCGCCAATCATATCCTGTATCACCAAAGCAAAAGCTATGGCATCAGTCACTTTGGCCTTATTCACAACAAAGATGCACTCAAACAACGGGCTTATACAAAGACTTGGCAGCGTTCTCCTGAGCCTCTATTGCGTTTACTCAGTCAGGCACGTGCAGAAAACATACGCCGCTATGCTTGTGATGCGCTCAAACATGATTTTCACTTAATATTACGCGATGTAGAACCACAGTGGATTATTGAGTTAGCTGCACTACCGATTCGTAGCAGCGCAATAGATCATTTTATTGTCTGGCTCTTACAAAATTCCCCCAAGCTTGAACAACATCGCTTCAAAGCTTTGGGTTTGCACCAAGCGGTATTAGCCCTGTTAGAGTCTGAAGAAAGCACCGCACAACGCTATGCGATTCAATATGTCGCAGCTCATGCACGCGACCTTCCATTAAAGGCGTTATTAAGCCTTGCCCACATTGGCAAGAAAGAACTGAATACGCTGATCCAGCAATTACTAGGTGAACGTGATGCACGCCAACAGATAGGCTTGGATGCTTGGGCAGAATTGCTAGACATTGATGCGTTTTATGATTTCGCCGCCAAAGCTTTACAGCAGCATTTTGGCCGCAAAGCCTTAAGCCCTGAGTGGTTTCAGCGCTTAATACTAGGTCGGCGTGGTCAAGCCTACCGTTTCGCAAAACACTACTTACTGGAATTACACCCCGCCAAAACCTTAGGCGTGAGTTATTTTCAGCATTTAATGGAGCAGCTAAATCCCAATCAGGCTTATGCTGATCAGATTAATCACTTTTTGCTAACACAACTGCAACAACTTGATCTCAATGCGCTCGAACCCGAATTTGTACAAATGGCACTGTTGCACCCTGCCCTTCAATCCTATGCCTTAGAGTGGCTAGCCCATGAAAACTATAAAACCAAACAATTGCCGCTGGATTTTTATAAAGCCTTGGCCTATGAACCTGATTTCTATGCGCACCCCTTTATACAAAAACTCCAACACACCGCCGCCAGCACGTGGGATCATACGATTCACTTTAACCCAGAAATAGCAGAACAAGTCAGAGAGTGGCTTGCTGATGTAAGGCGCTTTTCACCCGCAGACTTAGGTTTTGAGTGGTTAATGGGTCTGGTACAACGTGAGGAAGCCGAATATCACGACTTTGCAAGCCAGCTTATGATCAAAGCCTTCCAGCCTGCTGATTTTGCCCCCAGCAATCAACAAGCAGCACCCGCTACTACCGAAAAGCAAGCCATAGACCTTATAGACCTGCAACAGCAAAGCTTTCTATTCACAGGCAAACTCAAAACCATGACGCGCAGTGAAGCTGAAAATAAAGTCACCGCTGTCAATGGTAAAAATGCCAATGCCGTCACGCAAAAACTGGATTATCTCGTGATTGGTGACGAAGGTTCGCCCTTATACGGCAACGGACGCAAAGGCAGTAAACAAGTCAAAGCCGAAAAACTAATGGCAAAAGGAGCCAGTCTGAAAATCATTTCAGAAACCGCTTTTTTGCAAATGCTAGCAGGTGAACAGCGTGAGCACAGTGATGATACTGTCTTGCTGGGCTGTGAAAACTTATGGTCTATGGCCATCAATAAACCAGACACGCCCACCAGCAAGTTTGCCCTTCACTATCTGCGTCATCATCACCCTGAACTGTGCCTCAAACTCACGGATCGTCCAGTTGACCCGGGGGCTGAATTACCGCTCAGTTTTCTCCAATTTGAACGCTTTGCACCATTTTTTCAACACGCCCACAGCGCTTTGCGCACGCTCGCACTGGAATTTGCCGAATATGAATTTGCACGCTGGTCGCCGCCTGCGGCAGAGCTGATTAAACTGAGTGAATCCAAATACGAAGCGGTGCGTGAATTTGTCAGTAAAGCCTTATTAAGTGAACCTGAAGCTGCCAATAAACGCTTTAGATTGGATGCCAGTCAACTCGAACCGAGCGCAGTATATAGTTTTTGTGAATCCAGACAGGCGCAAACTCGTCAATTGGGCATGCGCATGATTCAACAGCATGAATGCTTCCAATTACCTGAGTCATTGTTTCAACTAACCGAAAGCCCCGATCGAGAATTACGCTATTTGGTCGTGCGTATACTGTGGTCACTGTATAAACGTTATGACACCACACGTCATTGGAAACCAAGCTTGCCACTGATGCCTCATTTAAGCAAAGCGGATCAGGCAAAACGCGAAGCAGCAGAACAAAAATTAGGCTCAGGCTTGCCGCAGCGCCCTAAAAACCTACCCGCCGACTTAGCTGCCTTACAATTACTGCTAAAGCGTTGGCTGTATGAACTGCCACCGGGACGTTTGAATAATAAACGCCTAGGCCAGCAACTCAAGCCACTCCCCGCCAGCCAAGCTAAAAAAGCCTTGATTGAAACCTTCCGCGACATTGCCTTAGAAGACAGGGAGTTTGCAGCATTGATCTTGCCTTTATTCCAACAATTTTCTCGCTCACGCGGTGCGATGGAACAAGCGGCTTGTTTAGTAGCCGCAACCCGCCTGCAATATACCCATCCCGAGCTGACAGGAGTGGCCTAATATGCTGAGTTACTTATTACCTTATCGTGGCAAGTTACAAGCGCTGGTGAGTGCGGGCACATGGTCAGCCTTTACGACGACACACCCTGAAGGACAAGCAACAGAATTGTATCGCTTAGATAGCAGTGCTGAACAACCTATACTATACAGAGATCCCTTAACTTGTGGTGCAACATCCCTACTGCTAGATAAAGACACACTCTGGCTGGCTGGTAGCGATGGGAAGCTTTATAGTGCCAGTTTAAGCAAAGGCAAACCTAAAGCGCTCAAGGGACTGAGCGTAGGGACTAATCCAGTCTTAGCTATGGCAGCGTTGGCCGGGAACAAACTTGCAGTATTGCAAGCACAGCAATTACAGATTATCGATCTGAAACAAGCCACAATTGTACAACACTTTGCTTTGGATAATCCTGCAAGCACGCTCTCAGCTCACTATGAGGGCCTATGGCTGGTAGTGGGTGATGGTAGTGGTGTCGTCTCAGTGTATCAAAGCGAGTGCGCAGACCGTCCTTTCCAGTTAGTCAGCCAAGCACAACTGCATCAAGGTGCTGTCACCGCCTTACAATTCGCACAACATGAATTAAGTTTTTATTCAGCCGGTCGTGATCGCAAGTTACTTTACACCCATGCACGCGGCACTTTGCAACCCTTGGATAAAGGCCGCTCCAGCAACCACGAGGCCGCCATTAAGGCGATTCATTTAGGCCAAGAACGCTTCTTTACAGGCTCTTTGGATAAAACAGTCAAAGCCTGGGCTTATGCGGGTGGGCAACCTGTCACCTTTAAACAAAACCTGCCACAAGTGACTGCCATGAGCACGGCTTTGTATCAAGACAAGCCCGTATTGATTATTGCAGGGGATCATAATCGCTTAGCTTTTTTAAAACTGACACCCAACGAAAAATTTGCTGAATTAGCCTTTGTCGTTAATGACGGCTATCAGCTCGCTCAACATTTACAAAAAAGCCCCCATCCCCAAGAACGGGAACAAGCCTTGAGTTTGTTAGCCGCTTATGATGACCAGCAAGCCCTAAAATTGCTCATCGCCCATTTAGACAAAGAGCAAGATAAAAGCTTACGCGAAAAAATCATTCAGATTGCCGCCAAGGCGAAACACGCCAAGGCAATCGATCTACTAGAAACAGCGCTTAAAGACAAACGCCATGAAAGCGTACGTCAGCAAGCCTTTACTGCGTTGGTGGCACGCGCTAAAGCAAACGACTTACGGCCTTATGAGCTTGCTTTAAATAGCCAACACCTTGATATTGGCACAGAAGCCCTTCAGCAACTGAGCAAGTATGCCCATCAGCAAGCACGTGCCGAACAATTACTAATTCAGGCACTACAACACAAACGAGCCCCTTTGCGCTTACTGGCATTGAGCTTGCTGGAGCAACATTATAGTCAACACTCACCCAAAGCTTCTTTACAAGCACTCGCCACACCGTATCCTGACTTGCAGCGAGCCGCTCTGATCCGCTTATATCAGCGTGATTTATTAGATGAGATTGAAGTCAAACAGGCTATTCTACTCGCACAAAGCCACACCGATGCCAGCTTGCGCCACACCGCTTTTTTGGTCAGCATCCTCAGCCGCAAACCGTTAACAGAAGCCTTAAAAACACTGGAACCTGAGCTTGCTCGACAATTACAAGAATTGCAGGACTTTGAATTACTCGGCAATAGCAAAGCGTCGCAAAGCAGTAACAAAGGCGCTTCCGCTTCTGATACAGCAACCACTAAGCCCACGAAAGCTGTTAAAACAAACCCAGCTAAACCGGCAAAAAACTTACAGATCGAAGATTATCAGCCATTACTACAAGGCATGAGCAATCAGCATGCAGATATTAGCTTTACTGCGGCACTGGCTTTATCAGTCTTACAAGACCAACGTGCATTTGGCTTATTGCTGCTGCTCAGTCAAGAACAAGATGAGGCTATTCGCGCGGGTGTTTGCCATGCCTTTGCACGTTTGGGACAAATAGAGAGTTTGCCCACGCTTGAAATTCTATTGAATGATAGCGCTGCGACGGTACGCGATGCGGCTTTCAATACCTTACAAAACTTACAAGCCGATGATTTGCTCAGCACTCAAAAAGGCTTTGCTTCACAACAAGCGGATATTCATGCACGTAGCTTAAAAGTTTTACTGGATTATTTTGGCTCTCACACTGCACAGCATGAGCCAGCCTTACTGCAACTCAAAGCGGCTTTGAATGATCCGTTTACCAGAGTGCGCCATGAAGCTATGAAAGCCAGCTTAAACCGCCAATTAGGGGGTAGTGAACGCGCAACACTGCAATTATTACTGAACAGTCGTTTTGAGGATGTGCATCACGAAGTACTGAATGAACTCATGGCAAAAAGCCGCCTACTACCTCGGGTCGATTGGGTAGAGCCTGATTTATTAGCTTTACTGAATGATGACTTCGCCAGTATACGCCAAGCGGCCATGCAGTTTGCACTACAAGAACATAAACGCTTTGATACACTCCATATCCTAGAAAAAGCCAGCCAAAGTCCTTATTTGGACAGGCGCGAAGCGGTACTGGAACACATCCAGAAACACCCTGCCCAAAGTAAACAAGACTTTATTCAAAACTTGGTCAATGATGAGAATGAAGCCTTACGTAATAAAGCATTAGCGCTGCTCATGTCTGGCAATCGCCGTGATGAACTGAAAGCAGCTTTGCACAGTCCTCATGATGATGTGCAAGTCATGGTCGCCAGTGCCTTGGCTACTTGGGGAGATGAGGAGGTCTATGGCGTATTAGAGGCTTTGCTGGCACGCGATGAACCACATAATAAGCATGAATTAGCTCATTGGAAGCGTATTGCCGAAGCAGCTCTCAAGGGACTCGCTCGCTTAGGCGACCCCCGCAGCTTTGCCACTATTCAACGCTTTTTGAAACACAATGATAAGGAGTTGCTTAAGGCCGCTGCTATTGCTTTGCCTTGGATCAGCACGACAGATCAGCTCGCTGAATTACAGGCCTTACAAGCGGATGAGCGCCAACCTGTACGTGCCCATGCCAGTTTTGCACTCGCCTTACAAGGAAAACCAGAGGGGCGACTGCTGTTTCAACAAGTGGAATTACTCAGTCAGATTGAGCCGCCTTTTCAGATGGCGGCAGCCATTTGTCTGGAAGGGGCTACCCCCATACGCGCCAACTTAAGCAGTTAACTATCTGAGCAGCCTTGAAAAAAGGGGTTGTGGCAACCACATGAGCATCTTTTACCGACGAAAGTGAAAGC
>PDWI01005616.1_pt1 | contig 16092 bp, 12 predicted proteins | sample 1430891 | NCBI WGS metagenome assembly PDWI01 (sample SAMN01162508, study PRJNA174530) | Oral metagenome, whole genome shotgun sequencing project. | biome: Marine environment; feature: Marine mammal; material: Swab sample of the gingival sulcus; isolation source: swab sample of gingival sulcus...
TTTTTTTTACTCATAATTTATAAAGTGTTGTAATTCTCTATATAACACAAAGATACAACACCTCCCAGCCACAATTTTGGCACATAAGCCAAAAATCCTCATTTAAGTTAGCACAAGGCAAACTATTCCCTTGAGGGCAACCTTGAAAAATAAAAGGGACGTGTCTTTTAGAAGATACGCCCCTTTTGTTGTTTATCCAATTGCTTTTTTACTTCTTGCTTTCAAGCTTTTTAATAATATGCCTTAACTCTTCAATCTCTGCCTGCTTATCATTTAGCTGTTCTTCTTGATTTCTTATTGTTTCTTCATAACTATTCAAACCTTCCCAGTAATCTTCTGGAAAATCAGATTCAAGACGTAATAAGAAGTCGCTAAAAACATTCATATAAGTTGTATAGGATTGATAAGCTGTTCCATAAGGAGAGAAGGTAGCCCCACTAGTTGTATCCATATAAAAGAGATTATCAATACTCTGTAAAACTAGCCACTTATGCTTAATATCAGCTTTTCGTGAAAGATGTGCCTTATCACAAGTGTCCCTAAGCTTATTTAGAACAGATTCTTGTAAAGGATTTGTCCTCCAAGGGTTAAGACAATTATCCGTCATAATACTCGAAACTTGTTCTGCTGAAATTTTCTCAGGAGCATCCTTCTTAATTAGCTCTTGAGGTGTTGTAAATCCCATATTAAAACGACGAGCAACATCAGGTAAAGCTTTAAAGAATTCAAATATTCCAGTGTCTTTATGATGTCTTCGTCCCAAGGTTTCATAATTCAAATAAAGAACTAGAGCTTCATCATCATTTAACTCAGAATCTATTTTTGATAAAATATTATCTGCCGTTATTGGATATTCAGGAATATCATAACGAGTAAATTTATGCTCAATCAAATCAGATAAATAAGAGTTGCGAAACAAAACCTTTACACCATTAGCTTCTGACGAAGTATAAACCTTATTTGCAGATCGTCCCCCTAGGAATGGTCGATTCCCATCAGCAATAACAGCTTCCAACCCCAAGGATTTGCAAATCTTAGCTACCTCCCCACTATATATCAGTTCTGGGTTACAAAGAACTTTAGAAGGCTTAACATCAAAAACATATCGGAGTTTTTCAGACATCATCTCAACTTGTTCCTTGAATTCCTCCACACAATAAAGAGCTGAGGCAGAATGTGCATATGGTTCCAAGAGGAAATCTACCCGACCAGTCTTAGCAAGACTAAGAAAGCTGTCCATAAGATGGCCACTATAATCCTGTATTTGTTCAATAATAATTCCCGAGAGAACATAGCTAATACGAAATTCAGGATATTGATTTAGCAGTTCAAGCATTAATTCATTAGCAGGAAGGTAGCTATCTCGAACAATTTCATCTAAAATACTTCCATTTAAAACCTCATCCTCGTAATTTCCTCCATTCTCGGCTCCTATATCAAAAAATGAGAACTTACGTAAGCGATAAGGCTGATGAAGATGAAAACACAAACAAATATTTTTCATAATTTTATTTTTTATCTTTGATTAAGTAACCTATCATAGATTGCACGAACTTTACGACCTGCTTTTGCCCAAGTGATAGATGCGACTTCTTTAATTCCTTCGTCTTTAATAAATTTGTGATAGTCCTTATACTGCGTAAGGGCATAGATAGCATCTGCCATTCCTTCAACATCCCAGAAATCAAGTTTTATTGCGTGATCTAAGATTTCGGCACAACCACTTTGCTTTGAAATAATCGAGGGAACGCCACACTGCATAGCCTCAAGGGGTGAAATCCCAAAAGGCTCTGAAACTGAAGGCATCACATAAACATCACTTGCTTTGAAGACCTCATAAACTTCATTTCCTTTCATAAAGCCTGTAAAATGAAAATGGTCAGCAATATTATATTTAACAACTAAATTAATCATTGCTTCCATCATATCCCCATTTCCAGCCATTATAAAACGGATATTTTTTGTTTTAGAAAGAACTAGAGCTGCAGCTTCAACAAAGTACTCACAGCCCTTCTGCATAGTGATACGTCCCAAAAATGTAACGATAGACTCTTTTACATTTGACCTATTGGGAATTGATAATATTTCTTTAGATAAGGGTATAACAGCATTATGAACCGTAGTAACCTTAGCTGGGTCTTGATGATACTTCTCAATAACTGTGCGACGAGTCAAATCGCTAACAGTAATAATATGATCAGCATTATTCAGTCCATCCATCTCAATGGCAAAAACATTTGGATTAACATTCCCTCGACTTCTATCAAAATCTGTCGCGTGAACGTGTACAACAAGGGGTTTTCCCGTAATCTTTTTTGCATGAATACCTGCAGGATAAGTTAACCAGTCGTGAGAATGAATAATATCAAATGTTTCTGCACGAGCGATAACCCCTGCAACTATTGAATAGTTGTTAATCTCTTCTAATAGATTGTCAGGATAACGCCCAGAGAACTCTATTGCTCCAATATCATTAGTATGTCTATAGCTAAAGTCATCATAAATATGATTTCTTAAATGATAATATTCTTCAGGCGAAAGACAATTCCCTAAACGTTCTTTAAGAAATTCATAACTATGGTCTTGATAAACAATAGGCGTATCTCCAGCTCCAAGGATTTTAAGAAAGCTTTTATCTTCATCACCCTTAGGACGAGGAATAACAAAAGTTATATCCATATCTTCTTGCTCTGACATCCCTTGTGTTAAGCCATAACTAGCTGTTCCAAGTCCACCTAATATATGAGGAGGAAACTCCCACCCAAACATCAATGCTTTCATATTATCTTATTCTATTTTTTTACTAGACTGATACTTCTTCTTTGCTTGTTCTAGCAGATACAATGAACGAAGTATTTCTCCAACACTCATCGCAAGAGATATAGCACCTCGTCCTCTATATGGAGGATTTCCATCAAAAAGCTCACCTATCGTACCTAAACCATGCTCTTGCATCTCAACCTCCATTCCAATAAGAGTCTTCTCTATAAATGGAATAGACATTTTACCATACAATTTAATGTAAGCCTCAAAATATGCCCCTAACAACCAAGACCAAATAGAGCCATTATAATAGGCTAATTCTCGATCTCTTTGCTTTCCATTACAAACACCTCGATAACCAAAACTATTAGGACTTAAAGTTCTTAGCCCCTTTGGAGTCCTTAACTCTCGTGTTATATACTCTAATACAGCTTTCTGTTCTTTTATATCTAAGGCAGAATAAGGCATTGAAATAGCAAATAACATATTTGGACGTACTCCCCAATCCTGTTCACCCAAAAGAGGGACAGAATCAAAAAGATAACCATATTTGTTCAAGAAAGTTAGTTTAAAGCTTTCTCTAACATTATTACTAAGAATTTCATATTCCTCTGTCCAATCCTCTTTAGAAGAAATTTCCTTGTAAAACATCAAGGCATTATACCACAAAGCATTTATTTCTACTAAATAACCTGAGCGAGGAATCACAGCTCTACCATCAAGTTTAGCATCCATCCAAGTCTTTGGCAAATCAGAATGAAGAAGATAAAGTAAAGAGCTTTCATCAATTCTAAGATATGGATTTTGATTAGTCAAATAATAATTAATAATGCTATGGACAAATTGTTTATCAGCCTTTAATATACGTGAAGTTCTTTTTTCTTCCTGCCTATATTTGTAAAATTGTTGAATACACCACACAGCCCAGAGAGCAACATCAGGATGGTCAGCATCTTCAATTATAGAAGAACGATGCTCCCCTCTCATAACCTTTTCTAGAATTGGTCTTACAGTTTTCATCACTCGGTCATAACGTTCAGGAGCATCAGCATAAACAGAGCAACCAGGTAAAGCGATAAATAAATCTCTTGCACGAACACCAAACCAAGGATATCCAGCTAAAATATAAGCATCTTTTTTATTCGGACGATAGTAGAATTGCTGAGCTGAACTTAATAAACAATTCTTAAAACTATCACGAGAAATTCTTACTTTCCGTTCTTCCTCAAACATACTAGCCAATGAAGAAGTATCAACTTCCTCTAAACCCACGGAAAAATAAATACTCTCTCCAAGATCTATTGAACATTCGAAGTAGCCTGGAACGAATAAATCTTCACAGTGTTCATACCCTCTGTCCTTTTCTTTCTGATAGAGAATATTCTTATTCCAATGAGGTTCATAAACGAACTCATTTTCCTTTGAAAGTTGTAAATATAGATTAGGATACTTTTCATACAAACAAAAGCTCTGTCCATTCTTGACTGGTTTAGCCTCCTTGTTAATACTATCATTCTCGTGTGTAAGCATCTTCACATCACGAAAAGCTAAGAAAGGAGAAAAACGAAGTTTAATGGGAGAAACAGCTTCTACTAGAGTATATTTAAGAATTAAACGATGCTCATAATGACAAAAAAACATTTCACGGGATAAGACAGCTCCTCCTACTCGATAATAAACCAAAGAAGAGATATCTAAATTATACTGTCTAATATATTTTTGCCCATTAGGGTTAAAGTGTCCATTAGGATATTCATGTAACCCTATATTGAAAGGAACATTATGCTGTATAATAGAAAGATCTAGAGAGGATAATAATACGTGATTATTATTACTTATTTCAGGAATTGGGACAACCAATGCTCCGTGATATTTTCTAGTGTTACAATCTACAATTGTCGAACAATAATAGGCTCCTTTCCTATTAGTCCTAATATACTCACGTTGCAAAGCTTCATCAAGATTAGACATTAGACGCCTATCAAACTTAATATAGCTAGTATCAATTTTAGAACTTCCCATATATCTTTTTTTATTAAAAATAGATTTATACCCCCACTAAAGACAATATCTATCAGCTAAGATAGCAATTTTCCCTATATCTACAAAGAGAATATCAAGACATTTATAAAACACCTGTTACTTTTGGCTTGCATTTCTCAAAATAGATATAGACTGTAGTGGTCTAAAGTTTGGAATATGTAACTGATAATATTCCATTAATCTATCAAGAATTCTTCCCCGTTGTTCTCTATTATACTTGAAGAATGCCAAACTATCATAATTCATACGTATCAACAGAGTTAAGTGTGCTGTTTCATCTAAATCTAGAATGTAATTACTCACCCCAGGGAAAGAGGTGAAAACACCATTTTCCATATCAAACCAGACTTTATTTTCCTGCCTATTTTCAGGTAACTCAAGCAATGGAGAAACTGCAAAGTATTCAAGAAGTTTATAAGTAAAACAAAGATAAAAGTTAGCAACCCCCTTTTCTAACAGCTCAAAACTTTTAAATGAATAACTTAAAAAAGAATAAAGCTCCTCATCTGCTTCTGGCATTGTTAGTGTTCGATATAGCAATTCACTAATAAAGATTGCTTGACTACACTTATTTGCTTGACTCTGTATACTATGATTTGGATTTAAGACCTTAACTTCCTTAATATAAGCTAAATCTCGTCTTGGTTTTAATTGGAGAAGAACTTCAACTTCAGATAGAGGACTTAAAATAATCGCATTCCGTTTTCTTCTATTCTTCTTATTTGGAAAAAGCACCCCTATACGCCCACGCTCGAGAGTATACAAATGAATAATGCTATAACTATCATTATAAGGCTTTCGATGAAGAACAAATGCTTTGGTTGGGACAAACATAGACTCTTAACCCTAAAAGCAAGTAAGGCTAATCCTCTTAATAAAAGAGAATTAGCCTTACTAATTTCTAAAAATTATAAGTTTAGAACTAATCAACCTGAATAACTAACACTTTAGATGAAGACCAAAATTTACTAGTATCTTTAATATTAAGAACCATATTATTCTCTTTATCCAAGAGCCAACTATAAGAACTCTTTGGATGAAGCGTTAATACTTTTGCATCCTTACTATATGTTAGCACTTGATTAAGCTCTCTCAAGTCTGCCTTCGTAAAATAACTATCGTTGGCATTCTCAGTCTGAATACGTCCTCTATTAAGAACTTTCATATCTTTAAGATCACGTTTCGTACCAATACAATAACGCACCGTATTCAAACGAGCCTCTTGTTCCTCAAGCTCACGTTGCTGAGCCTCAGTTCTATCACTCAGTGCTTCAACATCTCGATTAAGTCCATTAACCATAGCATCAAGCTCTCCGATAATAATATTTCTTTTTCTAAGAGCTTCCTCAAGTTGGGTAACTTTTTCTTTCTGATGCTTAATTGTTTCCTTCAATGCATAGAGTGTCTTACGCATAGCTTTATTACCCTGCTCAGACTCTGTAAGCTTTTTACTTAGAGCCTCCAAAGTTTCTCCATTTGCTCGAAGCTTTTCACCAATAAGCATCATATTATCCTTGATACGTTCACGTTCACTCTTTCTAAGCTCACCTTTACGAGGATTGATATTAATCATATTCTCTACTGATTCAATATCTTGAAAGTTTACCAGAACGCTCGCAACAAGCGAATCTGTCTGACTCAAATCTCTAGATAATGCATCTTCAAGAACAGCAATAGAATCATATTGAGCTTTCAAAGCTTTGTACGCAGAGGAATTCTCACCACAGGAGAATAATCCTAAGGAAAACAGAAATGGTAATACTAAAATCTTTTTCATAATAAATTCTTTTTTTGTTCTACCTTATCTTTAAACAAAGATAGTATTTTTTCCTATAATAATAACAAATTCTCCCTTTGGAGCAACATCTGTAAAGTGAGCAATAACTTCAGCCAATGAACCTCGAACTATTTCTTCGTGTAGCTTACTTAACTCTCGACATACTGCTACTGGTCGCTCCTCCCCACAAACTTCTTGAAACTGTGTTAGCGTTTTAATTAAACGATGAGGTGATTCGTAAAGGATAACAGTTCTATCCTCCTTAGCAAGTGCCTCTATTTTAGTCTTACGTCCTTTTTTAGGAGGTAGAAAGCCCTCATAGATAAAACGATCTGAAGGCAACCCTGATGAAACAAGTGCTGGAATTAGAGCTGTAGCTCCGGGCAAGCATTCAACATCTATACCTCGAGCAATACAAGCTCTAACGAGTAAAAAACCGGGATCACTAATAGCAGGAGTCCCAGCATCAGAAACAAGAACAACATCTTCCAATTCTAATATTTTATCACAAATACGCTCTACTTGTTGATGTTCATTATGAATATGATAACTTTTTAGGGGACATTTGAGCTCATAATGCTTAAGCAATACCCCTGTTGTTCTCGTATCCTCTGCTAAAACAAGCTTTGCCTCTCGAAGAACCCTCAACGCACGAAGCGTTATATCTTCTAAATTACCAATTGGAGTTGGCACTAAAGTTAATTTTGCCATTTTAGATTAATCTTCTAATAAATACATTGGAGATGGAGTATGACGTTTAAGGGTTATTACCTCTAAATCTTTCCCTACCCTAACACCTTCCAGAAACAAACGAGAGTTTATCGTCTTCAAGCATAAGTCTGGATTATTATTCTCCTTACTCAAATGACAAAGCCAAACCTTCTTTAACTTATGGTGATAGATCTCTGCTAACAAATTAGCTGTTTCTCTATTAGAGATATGTCCAAAAGGACCTGAAACTCTCTTCTTTAGAAAAGCAGGATAATTACCAGAAAATAACATATCTTCATCATAATTAGCTTCCACAACGAGGTAGTCAGCTAATGCTGAATAATGCTTAATATCTGGAGTTATTTCACCAATATCCGTTGCTAGAGTAAACTTAAAATCTCTCAAACAAATATGATAACCATAGTTTTCTTTACTATCATGTGGCACAGGAAAGGCTTTGATTTGGAAACCCAAAATATCAAAGTTTTCATCAAGCGACACATAACGACGGTAAGGACTCAAATCCTCATATATATAACGACAATTAGCAATAGCTCTATGCACCCTTTCTGAGGCATAAACAGGACAATGATAAGAACTAGCTAGTTGTCCCACCGTACGGATATGGTCTGCGTGGTCGTGCGTTATTAAGATAGCCTTAATAGCCCCATTTTTCAAGTTTATTCCCTCGTGAACTAAAGCCTTATTTATATCATTAAGAGGAATGCCTACATCAATAAGCATTCCACCATTCTCATTCCCTAAGTAATAGCAGTTACCACTACTACCACTAGCCAAACACATAAATTTAATCACTCTGTTATCTCTATTAATTTATCGTCCTTGTATCATTGTCCAGCAACTTAGTTCGTGGTTGTCCCTATCAATACAAAACTCTCCTCTAAGAGGGTTTGCTAGAAGGAAACTGATTTCATCTAAGTCCAAATCTTCCTGTCCAAAGAGTATCATCATCTTAGTTAAAGCAGCTTCTGTCGTTATATCATAACCACAAATTACACCGATATCAGCAAGAAGTTCTCCTGTTTCATAGCGTTTCATATCTACTCTTCCCGAATCACATTGTGTTACATTGATAATAAGGACTCCTTTATTTATAGCTTCTTTGAGCGTCTGAATAAACCACTCACTCATTGGAGCATTGCCACTACCAAAAGTTTCTAACACAACACCTCGAAGCCCTTCTATTGACAGAACAGCCTTAATAACATCAGGTGTCATCCCTGGAAAAATTTTCAGAACAACCACGTTAGAATTCATCTCCTTATAAACAATCAAATCCTTCTTACTCTTCTGTGAGCGAATAAATGAATCATTATAACGAATATCAATCCCCACATAAGCTAGTTCAGGATAATTGTATGATTTAAAAGCCTTAAAACGCTCTGAGCTAACCTTACAAGTTCGATTACCTCTCATCAAATAGTTATTAAAGAAGACGCAAACTTCTTGAACTCGAGGACTTCCATCTTCTTTCTTTTCTGAAGCAATCTCAATAGCTGTAATAAGGTTTTCTTTTCCATCTGTTCTCAATCTTCCTACTGGTAGCTGAGAACCTGTCAAAATAATTGGCTTAGCAAGATGACGAAACATAAAGCTTAGGGCAGAAGCAGTATAAGACATTGTATCCGTTCCGTGTAAGATTACAAAACCATCATAGGCATCATACTCCTTTTCTATCATCGTTCCAAGAGCCTTCCACTCCTTAGGAGAAATAGATGACGAATCTATTGGTTGGTCTAATTGTTTAACCCTTACTTGACAATCAAGTTTCTTTAGTTCTGGCAATTCATCTTCCAAATAAGTAAAATCTAAAGGACGCAAACAGCCAGTGGAAGGATTCTCCATCATTCCTATTGTCCCTCCCGTATAAATAATCAAGATTGATGCTTTATCTGTATTCTGTTCTTTCATAAGACCTCTGTTGTTAATATGAATATTGGGAGAAGTCCTAACCTCCAAAAAGTAAATATCTCTCCGAATACAAAGATAAGAAACTTTTTGGCTTAGCCAACAAAAGATAACTAAGGCAAGCGTATCAAAATTGAAATTTATTAAGTAGCGTTTATAACATCTTAATTTCTCCCCTAGTAGACACGAATGAAGTGAGTGATTTGGTTGCCCTAACAGAAAGCTAAGCATTAGACATTTAAACAATTAATGTTGTTCAGCATTCTTTGTGTCGTCAACAAGAAACTCCCAGTTTTTTTTAGTCCACGAGGGAATGGACAAAAATCCATACGGCTGTGGACTTTTGTCCACCACGGGGTGGATAAAATACTTCTTTAGTTTTTGAGTTTAACGCTTTGAATTTTCTTTTTAGTTTTTCACGGAAGAAATCTAAGTAACTCTTAGAATAATAATCATTACACTCCGTCGTATACAACTTTTCACAGCCTTGTGTAATGTATTTCACCACGGAGTGTAATGAAAGGATATTTAACTACGACAGCAGTTCAAATAACAAACATATTAGCTAACCTTTATAATCTTGACAAAATAAATCCCATTCTATCATATTGTCTAGCAACATAATAGAATGGGATAACTATTAATTCTTTCTATCCTTACTTAGAAAACTACAAACGATAAAAATGATTTAATTCTTCCAAACTAGGATCAATCAAACAAATACGACCTTGGTCATCTATTAAGTAAGAATGCAATCCATCAGCAAGAGCATAACGCCCGAGAAGCTCTTCCCTTCGAGAAGTTTCAACACACAGTTGATTATCTCTACTAAGCTCGTCAATAGCTAAAGTATGCAAGAAGACCCCTCTATCTGGATCTAACGAAATAGCTTTATAGCCAATCTTATCACTTACTGTCTGACTAAAGAACTGATCCCATTGTAGGTTTCTAGCTCTACTAGTAGCGTCATAAGAAGCCCAAAAATGAACTAAAGTAAAACGCTTTGAAGACTTTTCTGGTAACACACGACAAGATCTCTCTGTCAATGTCCCCAACTCAGATAACTGCTCCCCTACTCTCAATTCTCGCTTAAAATAATCTTCCAAACGAACAGCTGAAGTTGTCAATAACAGCACAGAGTAAGAAGTGAACAAGGCTATTCCTATTTGCCTAAACTTCATAAATTATAATTAAAATCCAACTTCCTCTAAACTCCAAAGATGCCTTATGCAAGCAAAGTCTTCATTTAGAGTCCCCGACTTTCGGGTGCGTAAAGCTAAGCCAATTAAACAATTATAGCTAGACAATTACGCTACAAAAGTACAAATTTATATTCAAACCACAAATAAATTTTCTTAATAAGCCTGATAATCAAGAAGAAAGCAATACTTACAATGTATAAAAAAGTACTGTATCTATACCCTAAAAAGAAGGAGAGAGTGGCAAAACTGAAGTTTTGCCACTCTCTCTGCTATGATTTAGTAAAAACTCTTTAGCTATCCCCCTTATGAATAGTTAGTTGAGGGAATGGGAAGCCAATACCAGCTTTGTTAAACTCAGCGTAAATAACACGATGGAAATCAAAGTAGACATCCCAATAAAGCTCACTATCTGTCCAAACACGGAAGCTCAAATTAACCGAGCTATCTGCTAGTTCAGATAAATAAACGATTGGTTCAGGAGTTTGTTTAACACGTTTATCTTCTTTAGCTAATTTAAGAAGAAGTTCTTTAGCCTCTTCAAAATCTTGCCCATATTCTACTCCAATAGTAAAATCAACACGACGAAAATCTTCGTGAGAATAGTTTGTAATCAAACCAGAACTAAGTGTTCCATTTGGAACAAATATTAATTTATTATCAGGAGTACGCAATAATGTATGAAAAAGAGTAATATCAACAACCTTACCTTTAACACTCTGAGCTTCAATAAAGTCATTTTCTCCAAAAGGCCTTGTAACTAAGATAATGATACCTCCAGCAAGATTTTGTAGCTGTCCACTAAGAGCCATACCAATAGCCAAACCTAGAGATGCTAGTATTGCAGCAAAAGAAGTAGACTCAACACCAAAAATCCTAATAATTACCATCAAGAGGACAACATAGAGCAAGGCATTAAATAAGGAATGAAATAGAGAAACTGCAACTCCCGAAACATTCCTTTTCGCCATCAACTTATCAACCCAGCCTAAAAGCTTTTTTATAAGCCAACGTCCAATTAAAAAGGCTACAATCGCAATGATAACCTTGATACCAAAATTAGATAGAGTTTCCAACCATTCAGAACCTAAAGCCTTAAAATCAAGATCTTGAAACTTAATTGGTTCTGCAAGATTGTTTGCAACAGAGTCAATCTCTGTAGTAGTTGCTGTTAATAGAGAGAAAAATGAGATGTTCATAAAAAATACTATATTTGTGAATACTTATAAATTAAACTTTAATGTATACAAAGATAGGCATAATAAATAAACTAATGGGAATAATCTTATTATTCCTACTTTTAGCTTCTACAAGTAAATCTGTAAAAGCTCAAAAGAAAGTACAGGTAGATTCTATAAATAATTATTTAGCTTTGATAGACTCTAGTTTCATCGCAAGCTCAGCTCAGAACTATTCACTTGCAGAAAACTATCTAAGTAAGGCAATGAAAATAAACGAGAAGCACCCTCTAAACGTTTATCTTCTTAATAATCTAGGAGCATTACAACAGATACAAGGAAAATTTAACGAAGCTGTAATGTCCTATAGTGCAGCTCTAGTTAAGAACCCTGATGAACAGACAATCCGTTTTAATCGAGCCAAACTTTATGCACTAAAAGGGCAACATAAAGCAGCTATTACAGACTATTCAATCCTTATGTCTTTAGCACCTAAAAATGAGCTTTATCTCTATCAGAGAGCTATGAGCTACCTTTTAGTAAAGAACTATGACTTAGCAGACCTTGATCTTTCTGAAATTTTAACGCTGAGTCCCAGTAGTCTAAAAGCTCGTATTGGTCTAGCATTACTGGAAACAATGAGAGGCAATTATGATAAGGCTGAACGTATTTATGATTACCTTATTGAGCAACTACCAAAGTCTTCGGATGTTTATGAAGGGCGTGCTAGAATGTATTTAGCTCGTCAAATGAAAGGTTTTGCTCTTCGAGATATGAATAAAGCCTTCGAGTTAGCCAAATTAAGTGTATCTCCAAGTCTTTATCGACTAAGAGCAGAGCTAATGCAAGAGATTGGTGAAGAAGCTAAAGCCAAACAAGACCTTGAAACTGCACTAAAACTAGAGCTCAATCTAGATCCGAGCAAACAACAGAATCAAAAGTAAGTGATGAAAGAATTTTTTCTCAAACGTGTTGTCAGCTATTATTATAAGCTATATAAGGAAGATATTGCAAATTATTGCTTTATCTTTCCTTCCAAACGTTCTCTTATGTTCTTTCAGAAATACCTACAAGAGCAAGTTCAGCATCCAATATTTAGTCCAAAATTCTACACGATTAATGACTTTATCTGCGAGCAAAGTTCTGACTTAAAAATTTTAGATGAAACGGCTCTTCTCTTTGAGTTATATAGGTGTTATAAGGATTTACGTAATGAGCTAGGAAGAGAAGTAAAGAGCTTTGATGATTTCTTCTTTTGGGGACATCTAATGATTAAAGATTTTGACAGAATTGATCGTTTTCTCATCAATGCACAAGATCTATTTCTTAATCTTGCAGAATATAAAGAGCTTGAAGACAGTTTTAGCTATCTTGATGACAAGAGCCAAAAAATGATTCAAGAGTTTTGGAAGGGCTTTGAGTTAAATAAAGAGGAACACTACGGGGAGGGGGTACAGAATTTCATCGACTTTTGGGAAGAATTACCAATCCTCTATAATCGATTTAACTCTATTCTTTTAGAGCAAAAATCGTGTTATGAAGGCTATATCTATCGCTTAGTAGCAGAGCAAGCAAAGGTGTTTTCAGAACGCTTAACTAAAAATAAGACAAGTAATAAATATATCTTCATTGGGCTATTTGGTCTTGCCTCAGCAGAACGACAATTCTTGAAAGCTCTAAAAGATAAAGGTCTTGCCGAGTTTGTTTGGGACGAAGATGTTGAACTACTTAAAGACCCCTATCACTCGACAAATAAAATCTTGACCAAAGACAAAGAAGTTCTGGGACAGGTTTCGGAGTTTCTATTAGACGAAAGTCAAAGTTATCTACCAAAGGAAATAGATGTTCTAAAAACTGTTAGTGCTATCTCTCAAGCAAAAGCTCTTCCGAAGGTTCTTGAAGAGATTAAACTTCTAGAAGAAGAGAACAAAGAGCTAAATAAGGCTATCATCTTACCAAATGAAAAGATACTATTACCTGTTGTCAGCTCGATTCCATCAACCTATGATAAGCTAAATATTTCTATGGGTTACCCTCTTGCTGGTACTCCCGTTGCTATTATGCTCAATAAATGGAAAGAGCTACTACTTATTAGCCGTGATGGAAACTATTATCCTGCAGACAAGCTAACATCTCTTTTAAGTAGCGAACTACTCTCTGAGTTTGTTCCTGAACTTCAAAGTCTAACAACTAGACTTTATCAAGAAACGAGGTTTTATTATACCTCGAAAGAATTGATAGAAATGTGCTTGGGAGATAATAAACTCCTAACCAATATACATTTACTAGACTTATCTCAAGAAATACTTGAAGGTACTCTGTCCGAAGAAGAGCTTAATAGTTACAAGAAAACTTTAGAATTAGAAACTCTTAGCGACAAAGAAATTCAACAACATATTCTTAGGAGAGCCTTAATTCTAAACCTTTTATCTCCCAAAACTTCAGCAGAAGACTTTCTTAACGCTTTAATATTCTTGCTGAATATTATTTATACGCTTTCAAATCTACAGATAGAAATTCGAGAGGAAAACTTACAATCTAAGGAGGACAATCAGGAAGAGATAAGGAATATAAAACCCTTTGAGTTAAACACCTTTGATCAAGAATTTATCTACCATTACATTCGTTTAGCTAAGCGTTTGCTTACACTAATGAATTATTACAAAGATAGTATCTCTTTTGTAACCTTAAAATCCTGTATAAGCCTCTTAGAGCGCTTAGTTCATAACATTAAAATCCCTTTTGAAGGTAATCCACTAGAAGGCTTGCAAGTATTAGGAGTCTTAGAGAGTCGTACTCTTAATTTTGAATACCTTGTTTATCTTTCTGCAAGTGAAGGGAGTTTACCTAGCTCAAAGAGCCAGTCATCACTAATTCCCTATACACTACAAGTAGGCTTTGGCTTACCTACTAGAGAAGAACAAGATGCAATATCAGCATACCAGTTTTATCAAACAATTGCCAAGAGTAAGAAGCTCATATTCTTATGTGGAGAAGATGATGGATTTGGTTCTAAGGGAGAGGAAAGTCGCTATATAAAACAATTACGCTATAATTATCGGGTTAAACTTAACGAACGAACTGTAGAAGCCCTTCCTCTAAGAGAAAGCCCAACAGCAAAAATCATCGAAAAAGAAGCTTTAGAAGCAGAATTCGTTCGCTATTTTAACGGAGGTGATAAGACATTATCAATTTCCAAGCTATTAGTTTATGCTCGTTGTCCTTTAGACTTTTATTATCAAGCTATAGAGCAGGCAGAAGATAAGCAATTACCAGATGCACTAAGTTCTCCAAAAGTATTCGGAGATATTCTTCACGAAACGATGGAGCTTATCTATAAACCTTATATTGGACTGGAAGTCCCCAAGGCTGAAATTTTAGGACTTCTTAATGAAGAAGGACATCTTCGTATTAGAAAACTTATTCTAAGTAATAAGTACTATCTAAAACGTTCTAATCATAAAAGTTATTGGCTAAACCTAGAAGTTGACACAATACTCAAGAGTATCTTAAACATCTTACGCTATGACCTTAACTCTCACTTCATATACTTAGGTTCAGAGATTAAGATGAGCTTGAGTATGCCTATTGAATTTAAGGGAGAAACTAGAGAAGTAAACTTTGTCGGTTATATTGACAGATGTGATTTACTTATTGAAGAAGATGGTACTCATAAGCTTAGAATTCTAGACTACAAAACGGGAGGAGATAGTCTTGCTCCGATTAGCATCAATGATTTTAATGATTTCTACAATAGAGTACTAAGGGAGAAAGAGGGAAAGAAAAAAGCGATGGTACAGACACTTTTCTATAGCTTAATGGTTCTAAAAGGAACAATCATACAAGACTCTAGAAAGAAGGAGGCTCTATCCCTGTATAAAGAGCGTATCGAGAATGGGGCAATCAATCTATACCCAGCACTGTTACTTACTAGAGAAATTAGTAAATTAGGTACAGACTTCTTCCCCTACTTAACAATTAACGAAAGTAAAGAGCTCAAATATCACCACTTTTCTAAAAACATTGAAACTAAACTTCAAGAGGCATTAACCATACTCTTAGAAGAACTTTTTGACTTATCCAAACCCTTTGAAGCTAGATCTGAGGGAAAATCTTGCCAATATTGTTTACATATATAACTAACAAAAAAACAATTAATTGTAGAGAACTACTTAATTTATCTGATAATATTCCCATCACGCACATCTGTCAAATGATTGTCAACGATAACCGATGTTGCTTCTAAAGAAGGTTAGGCTTATCTATCTCTTTTTGCCTGATACTTATAATCGCAATATCACAGGTTATCATGTGTATGACTCATCCTAAAAGTAAAGAATAATCTTGGCATTAGAACAACGTCAGTTCGGTCTAAGGATTTACATATAAAATGTTGGAAATTAGACAATTCCCCCTTTGAAGGGGGCAGAGCCACGCAGTGGCGAGGGGGATGAGAAGGAAATTGATATGCTTTTTCTATAAAATCATCCCT
>PDWI01005618.1_pt1 | contig 16090 bp, 13 predicted proteins | sample 1430891 | NCBI WGS metagenome assembly PDWI01 (sample SAMN01162508, study PRJNA174530) | Oral metagenome, whole genome shotgun sequencing project. | biome: Marine environment; feature: Marine mammal; material: Swab sample of the gingival sulcus; isolation source: swab sample of gingival sulcus...
GCGCAGCTCGGTGATCTCGGTGCTTGGCACCGACTACTTTCGCACCGCCAGGGCAATGGGCTGGTCTACGCTGGGTGCGCTGTGGCGCCACGGCACCCGCAACATCGCAATCTCGCTGACCACCGTCATCGGGCTCCAGCTAGCCACGCTGCTGGTGGGCGCGATCATCATCGAGCAGGTGTTTGCCTTGCCGGGGCTGGGGTCGCGGTTGCTGCAGGCGGTTGCCCAACGTGACCTAGTACTGGTGCAGGGCATCGTGTTGCTGCTGGTGGCGGCCGTGCTGGTGATCAACTTCCTGGTTGATACCTCCTATCGGCTGTTCGATCCAAGATTGGGGCAGGCAGCGCGATGAGGCGAGCAAATCTGGTTGTCGGCGGCTCCCTAGTGGGGCTGCTGGTGGTGAGCGCCGTGGTCGCGTGGTTCTGGACGCCATACCCGGTTACCGGCATCGTCGGCGACCGGCTGCTGCCGCCACGCTGGCCCTATCTGCTGGGCACCGACGGGTTCGGGGGCGACATCTTCTCCAGGTTGCTCAGCGGTGCTGGCACGGTGTTGCTGATGGGTGTGGTTGCCGTAGTGGCGGCCGCGATCATCGGCACGGCGATCGGCGTGGTGGCCGGGATGCGCCCCGGCTGGTTCGCAGTAGTGCTGCAGCGCGGTGCCGACATTCTCTATGGTTTTCCGGCGCTACTGCTGGCAATCCTATTTGCTGCCGCGCTGGGTGGTTCGCAGTGGACTGCGGCGGCTGCGATCAGCCTGGCGACTATTCCCGCTTTCGTTCGGGTCGCCAGGGCGGCGACGATGCAGGTGATGAGCGAGACCTATGTTGAAGCCGCCCGGCTGATCGGAGCGACGGGACTACAGGTAGCCCGGCGGCATGTGCTGCCAAATATCGCTCCCGTGCTGGGTGTGCAGGCCTCGGTCAGTTTCGGGATCGCGATCCTCGCTGAGGCCGGGCTTAGCTACCTTGGCCTGGGCTCCGGGCCGGACGCGCCAACGTGGGGGCGACTGCTGCGGGAAGGCCAAGATTTGCTGTTCAACGCCCCGCTGGTGGCACTGTGGCCTGGGTTGGCCATCACCTTCGCCACCCTTGGGTTCAACCTGCTCGGCGACGGGTTGCGCGACTGGCTAGATCCAACGCTGCGGGAGATCGCATGAGTTACCTGGAGGTCAACGACCTGCGCGTCAGCTTCCGCGGCGACGAGGTAGTTTCAGGCGTTAGCTTTGCGGTAGCCGAAACCGCCAACCTGGGGATCATTGGGCAGTCTGGCTCGGGCAAGAGCCTGACCGCGCTAGCGGTGATGGGCCTGCTGCCGGAATCGGCGACGGTCACCGGCTCGATCCGGCTGGCCGACCGGGAGCTGATCGGCCTGCCCGAGCGCGAGCTGCGGCAGATCCGTGGCGACGAGCTGTCGATGGTCTTTCAAGAGCCCATGACCGCGCTCGATCCGACGATGCGGGTGGGCAAACAGGTCGGCGAGGTCGTGGCGTTGCATCATCGGGAGCTGCGCGGCGACATTCACGATCAGGTGCTCGCCTGGCTGGCGCGGGTCGGCCTGGAGCAACCACAACGGCTAGCCGATTCCTACCCGCACGAGCTTTCTGGCGGGCAACGCCAACGGGTGCTGATCGCGATGGCATTGGCGAACCAGCCCGGGTTGGTGATCTGCGATGAGCCGACAACCGCGCTCGATGTGCTGGTGCAGCGCCAAATCCTGAACCTGCTGCGAGAGGAACTAATTGATCGGGCCTCGCTGTTCATTTCGCACGACCTGGCGGTGGTACGTGAGGTCTGCGATCACGTGCTAGTGCTCAAGGACGGGGCCGTGATCGAGTCGGGGCCGGTCGAGGACGTCATCGCCCAGCCACAGCACGACTACACCCGGGGCCTGATTGAGGCCGCCCGAATCCGCTCCGTGCCCTTCGAGGAGGACCTAGTGACCATGTCCGAACGGCAGGCCAAGCGATGACGGGCAAGCTGCTGAGCGTACGCGACGCCAGCGTGACCTATCGCACCCGCCGGCACGAAGTGGTTGCGCTTCGCGACGTAACCATCGATATCGCTGCCGGACAGCGGCTAGCAGTGGTCGGCGGCTCCGGCTCGGGCAAGACGACCTTGGCCCGGCTCATGCTGGGACTCGTCCAGCCGGATCCCGGGCAGGTCTACTACGAGTCGCAGCCGGTCATCGGGGAGGCGCCGGAACGCTTAGCTGCGCTTCGCTCCGGGGTGACCATGGTGTTCCAAGACCCGCGCTCCTCGCTGAACCCACGACAGCGCATCGGCCGCATCGTCGCCGAACCGATCCGCTCGGGTGGCTACGCACGCACCGAGCGCGCCGAAGCCGACGAGCGGGTGCTGAAACAGCTGACAGACGTGGGGCTCAGCGCCGCGCACGCCCGGCGCTACCCGCACCAGCTCTCTGGTGGGCAACGCCAGCGCGTCGCCATTGCCAGGGCGTTGATCAGCGAACCGAAGGTGCTGATCGCCGACGAACCGGTGTCCTCGCTGGACGTATCGGTTCGGGCCCAGGTACTAAACCTGCTCGCTGAGCAAACCCGGCGGCGAGGGCTAGCACTGGTGCTGATCTCGCACGACTTGGGTGTCGTGCAGCACATGTGCGACCAGATCATCGTGATGCAGCAAGGCCGCATCGTTGAAAGCGGTGCGGTCAGCGAAGTGTTTGCGGCCCCGCAGCACGACTACACCAAGGCGCTGCTGGACTCGGTCATTACCCTGTAGCTGGTCGAAATAGTTGCCAACGCTGCGACCGGGGTATCCTGTGGCGTTGTGAAGGCCTTATTGCTAGAGAACATCCACCCCGAAGCGCAGCGGATGCTAACGGGAGCCGGGTGGGAGGTGGAGGTCCATCCCGGGGCGCTGACCGGCGCTGGGCTGGTCGAGGCGCTGGCGGGAGTCGATTATCTCGGGATCCGTTCTCGCAGCCTAGTCACCGCCGACGTGATCGCGCAGGCACCCAACCTGCGCGGCATCGGGGCCTTCTGCATCGGTACCAATCAGATCGACCTGACCGCCTGCAGTGACGCAGGCATGGCCGTGTTCAACGCCCCGTATTCCAACACCCGTTCCGTTGTGGAGCTGGCGATCGCCGAGATCATCACCATGGCCAGGCGGCTAAGCGACCGCAACCGTGACATGCATGCTGGCATCTGGGACAAGACGGCCACCGGCAGCCACGAAGTTCGCGGCCGCAGCCTGGGGATCGTTGGCTACGGCAACATTGGGTCGCAGCTTTCGGTGATCGCCGAGGCGATGGGGATGCGAGTCTATTACTACGACCTGGTGGAAAAGCTGGCGCTGGGAAACGCGCAACGCTGCGACTCGCTCGAAGAGCTGCTTGGCGTGGCCGAGGTCGTCTCGCTACACGTAGACGGACGCCCGGAAAACGATGGCCTATTCGGCGAAGCTGAATTCGCCAAGATGCGGCCCCGTTCGCTGTTCATCAACCTCTGCCGCGGCAGCGTCGCCGACCTCGACGCGCTACACGAGGCGCTGCTGAGCGGGCATATCGCGGGCGCGGCGCTCGATGTTTTCCCCACTGAGCCCACCGCCAAGGGAGAGAGCTTTGAGTGCAAGCTGCGGGGCGTGCCGAACGTCATCTTGACCCCACACATCGGCGGCTCCACCCAGGAGGCGCAGCACGACATTGGGCGCTTCGTGGCTGGCAAACTTATCGACTACGAGCGCGTCGGCATCACTTCGATGAGCGTCAACCTGCCGCAGGTTGCCGCGCAACCGGCGGTTGGCAACCGGATCACGCATCTGCACTACAACGTCCCTGGTGTGCTGGCCCGGCTGAACTCTGCGCTGGCCCACCATAACTTCAACATTCGCTCCCAGCAACTAGCGACCCGGGATTCGCTGGGCTATGTGGTCACCGACGTGGTCGGCGGCCACGCCGATGGCTTGATCGCGGAACTATCGGCGCTGGCCGAAACGGTGCGGGTGCGTGCGCTCTAGGCGCGTGGTTGCAGCTTCGCTAGCACCATGTCGTGCAGCTGGCCGTTGGTGGCAAGCACCCCGGGGCCGACCGGGCCCGGTTGGCCGGCTAGGTTGGTGAACTTGCCGCCTGCCTCCCGGACGATCACGTCCAGCGCGGCCATGTCGTAAAGCTGCAGCTCTGGTTCGGCAGCGATGTCGACACTGCCCTCAGCTAGCAGCATGTAGCTCCAGAAGTCCCCATAGGCCCTGGTGCGCCAGCAGCTGCGCATCAGATCAACAAAACCCTGCCCGTGCGCGCTCTCCACCCAGTGCGAAATCTCGGCATATGACAGCGACGCCTCGGCAAGATCACTAACTTGGCTCACCCGGATCTCGGCAGGGCTGAGGATTGACCTGCCGGTGAATGCGCCCCCGCCCGAGCTGGCCCACCAGCGACGCTGCAGCGCTGGCGCTGAAACTACTGCGGCCGCGATCTCGCCCGCTACCTCCAAGGCGATGAGCGTCGCCCACACCGGCACGCCGCGCAGATAGTTGGCGGTGCCGTCGATGGGATCGATGATCCAGCGCCGCTCGGCTCCCTCGGATTCGCCGAACTCCTCGCCATGGATCGCGTCCCTGGTGCGGGTGCGCGACAACGTGCGCCGAATCGATTGCTCGATCGCGGTGTCGGCTTCAGTGACGTGGGTCTGATCCGGCTTCAGTTCCACCCGCAGGTCAGGCGACTTAAAGTGCTTCATAGCGATCGAATCAGCGTCGTCAGCCATCACGTGTGCCAGCCGCAGATCGTCAATTAGGGATTTCGGTTGCATAAGAGAAACCTACCGTTAGCTGAATGCTCGTTCCATGCGCCGAAACGAAATTAGTCGAGATGTGGCCAACTTGTGACTGGCCACCGCCTCGTCGAGGGCGCAATCGATGGCGGCGGTGTCGTGGCGGCAGCCGCGGGGACAGTCGTCGGCGATGGCAGCCAAGTCTGGGAAGGCGGCCAGGATCGAGGAGGGCCGAACATGCGAAATGCCGAAGGAGCGCACGCCGGGCGTGTCGATGATCCAACCGCCACCTGGTAGCTCAAGCTGTACCGCCGAAGTAGAGGTGTGGCGACCCTTGCCGGTGAGTTCGCTCACTGCTGCAGTCGTGCGGTCGGCCCCTGGAATCAGGGCGTTGACCAGGGTGGACTTGCCGACACCGGAATGGCCGACGAAGACGGTCACTTCCTCGGATAACAGTTCGCGCAGCATACCGAGATCGCTGGCTGGTTCGGTTACTACGAGCTGCACTCCCAGTGGCTCGTAGGCGGCCACCAGCTCTGTCGGGCTAGCCAAGTCGGCCTTCGTTAAGCACAGGATTGGCCGGATGCCAGCGTCGTATGCCGCCACCAGGATCCGGTCGATCATGCCGACTCGGGGCGGGGGATCGGCCAGTGCAGTCACGATCAGCAGCTGGGTGGCGTTCGCGACGATTGGCCGCTCGAAAGTGTCGGCGTCGTCGGCGCTACGTCTGAGCACAGTTCGCCGGGGTTGCACCTCAACAATGCGAGCTAGGGTGCCCTCGGTGCCGGAGGTATCGCCGTCGAGGCGCACGTCATCACCGACAATGACCGCTTTGCGGCCCAGTACCCGGGCCTTGGCGGCGGTCACGATGGTGCCGTGTTCAAGGCGGCACCGGTACCGGCCCCGATCAATGGTTAGCACCGAGGCGATGGGGGCAGAGCTATAGTCTGGGCGTTCCTTGGTTCGGGGGCGGCTGCGGCGCCGGGGCCGTTCAAAGGCAGCATGGTCGTCGTCGGGACGGTACGCCATCTAGCCGCCCACCAGCTCTCGCCACAGCGACATGAAGTCAGGCATCGTCTTGGAAACGCAGGAAATGTCGTCAACCGCCAGGTCATTGGCGCGAAGCGCCACGATGGCGGCAAAGTGCGCCAGCCGATGGTCGGCATAGGTTTGCAGCGGCTCGGTGGCCTGTGGCTGATCAGTTCCGGTGATCAGCAGGCCATCTGGCTGCTCTTCTGCCTGCGCACCAATCCGGTTGATCTCGGTTGCCAAGGCGGCGATGCGATCGGTCTCGTGACCGCGGGTGTGGGCGATGCCACGGATCCGCGAGGTGCCTGGCGCAAGAGCCGCCAGGGCTGCCACCACCGGCGCCAGCTCGCTGGCGGAATGCAGATCGAAGTCGACCGGCCGCAACTGTGCTGGCCCCTGAATGGTCAGGCCGTCTGGTCGGGCCTCGATCAGGCCGCCGAAGTCCTGGGCGAGGGTCACGAAAAAGTTACCTGGCTGCGCGGAATCCTTAGGCCAATCCGGGATGGTCACGCGGCCACCCGTAGCCAGGGCAGCCGCAAGAAACACCGAAGCGTTGGTCAAATCGGGCTCGACAGCGAAGTCGGTGGCCACGATTCGCTGCGGCGCCACCGACCACGTCGTCGATTCGTCGGCATCTACCTGCACGCCCCAGCTACGCAGGAACCGCATCGTCATGTCGATGTGCGGTAGTGATGGAATTGCTGGGCCGTTATGGATGATATCCAGGCCTCCTGGGAGCCGAGCGGCCACGAGCAGCAGCCCCGAAATGAATTGGCTGGAGGCAGATGAATCCAAGGTGACGGTGCTAGCGGCCGCAATCTGCCCGGGCTGGACGGTGAAGGGGAGTTCGTTACCGTCGATCCTGGCGCCCAGTTGCCGCAATGCCGTCAATAGCCCGGCCATCGGCCGTTCCCGGGCCTGCGGATCGCCGGTGAACCGCGTCGGTTGACCAGCCAGCAGCGCGATGGGTGGCACGAACCGCATCACCGTACCGGCCAGGCCACAATCGACGGTGCCGCCGCCGATTAATTGCGCCGGGGGAGTCACCACCAGGGTGCCGTCGTCGAGGCGGGCGATGGCCACGCCAAACTGGCGCAGCGCCGAAATCATCAACGAGGTATCACGAGAAACAAGCGCGCCCCGGATGGTTCCTGGAGTCTCAGCGAGCGACGCCAGCACTAAGGCCCGGTTGGTCGCAGACTTGGATCCGGGTACTCGGGCGCTGGCGACAACTGGGCCGTGGGCGCTGGGCAGGGAGTAGCTCAAAAAGAGGCCTTATCCCGCAGCTTTGGTTGCAGCTTCAGCCTGCCTGGTTGCCCGCCGGGATAAGCGTGCCAGCCGCTTCGCCTTGCGCTGCGCCCGGGCCTGCTTGGCGGCAGCGGCGCTAGTCTTGCCCTGCTCCTGCTTGGATTTTTTCGCGAGCTGCGCGCGCCGCCAGCCCAGGCTGGGCTTGCCCTGCAGATCTTGGGTGGCCAGTAGTGCGGCCCCGAGCAGCGCGACGTGTTTCATGGTTTCGGGCTTTGTGGAAAGCTGGCGCACTCCGGCGCTGCCCTTTTCGGGAGCAGCCACCATAACGTTATGCGCGCTTGCTGCGGCCAGCATGAAGGCGCCTAGCCTGCGGCCAATACCGGTGGCGAACATAAACCCGCCGACGACCTGCATCGCGCTGACGCCACGCACCCACGTTATGGCTTCCTGCGGAATGTAGGAAGAAAACTCGCTTGGTACCACCCGCTGGGCCAGTGGAATGGCTTTAGCGGTGAAGCGTTCTGCATCCTCGACATGATCGGAAGCAGCCTTAAAGGTCTTGACACCGTTGTAGACGAAATAGCTTGCGAACAAGCTCCTGGCAGCAAACCGCAATAGACTCATGCGTTTAGCCTAGCGCGCCTGCTGTCGGGCTACCTAGGAATTTGTTGACGAGATCAACTCAGGCAGCGCAGCCCCGCTACTCGCGGTAGCAATAAAAGTGCCCCCGCAGGTAGCGGGGGCACAGATCAGGCGTTTGGCCGCTTGCCGTGATTGGCCTTGTTCTTGCGGCGGGCCCGACGCTTGCGTCCAGTCTTACCCATGTTTCCTCCTGCAAAGCTTGAGCGAACTAGATTGTGCCAGATGTTGCGGCGGGTGAGAAATGCGCTGATGTGGCAGATTATGAATATGACTTCCGATGAGATCACGCAGTGGCTCGATCAGCTGGTGCAAAACTGGCACACGCTGGCTGATCTGAGCTTTTCTGATTTGCTGCTTTGGCGCCCTGACGAGACCGGTGAACAGTTCACCTGCATCGCGCAAATCCGTCCGGTCACTGGTCCGACTGCGCTGGAAGACGACGTCACGGGCGAGATCATGTGGCAAGAACCAGATAACGCGGCGGTAGTGGCATATCTCTCGGAAGAAATCTACGAGACCAGCGAGAACGCGCTTAGCGCAGGCATTCCGGTAGACGTTTTGGCGATCCCGATCATGCGCGACGGCAGCTGCATCGCGGTGTTGGAACGCCACACGAACCAGATGGGCGTGCGGATAATGGGGGAGTTGGAAGAGCACTTCACCCAAGTCGCCGACATTTTGATGAAAATGCTGCATCACGGCAACTATCCCTTCCCACCAGCCTCGGACAAGGCGATGGCCCCCCGGGTCGTGGACGGGATGATCCACGTTAACGTCGACGGGGCAATCGCCTACGCCACGCCAAACGCAGTGACCGCGTTCCGCCGCTTGGGCTATGACCTGGACCTGGCCGGGGAAGATCTACGGCAGGTGATCCAGAAACTTCACGTCAACGTCGAATCGGTAGGCCAAACGGTGCTCAACGATCTCGCCAATGGTCGAACTGCGACCTTCGACCTGGAACGCTCCCGAGCCTCGATTCGGTTCCTGCTGTTCCCGCTACAGATCAGCGGCGAGCCCAAGGGAACCCTGGTGCTGTGCCGCGACACCACGGAGCTTAGACGCCGCGACCGGATGCTGGTCACCAAGGACGCCACGATTCGGGAGATCCACCACCGGGTCAAGAACAATTTGCAGACGGTTGCGGCATTGTTGCGAATGCAATCACGCCGATTGACCACTGCCGAGGGCAAAGAGGCGCTGGCCGATGCGACCAGGCGAGTGGGTTCGATCGCAATGGTTCACGACACGTTGAGCCGCAGCCTAGACGAAGACGTCATCTTCGATGATGTTGTGGATCGGATCCTGGGCGCGGTTGGTGACATGGCCGCTACCTCTGGCACGGTGCGGGCCAAGCGGGAGGGCAGCTTCGGTCTGGTGAGTTCACGTGCGGCCACCTCGTTGGCGATGATTATCGCCGAGCTGTGCCAAAACGCGGTCGAACATGGCTTGGGCCGCGGCGCTGGCACCATCATCGTGCAGGTGGCTGTTGGTGATGATCACACCACGGTCGCGGTGCTAGACGACGGCGGAAAGCTGCCGCCTGGGTTCAGCCTAACTGGACCTACCTTGGGGCTATCTATCGTGGCCACGCTGACGCGGGATCTTGGCGGCAAGTTCGAGATCATGAATCGTGATGACGCGTCGGCGGGCGTAAAGGCTGTGCTGGAGTTGCCAAAATTGGCCAGCGAGTAGCTCGCTAGCGGTTGCGCAGTCGGGTGCGGGCGGCGCGGCGTTTGATGGCGCGACGCTCGTCCTCGCTCATGCCGCCCCAAACGCCATGATCCTGTCCTGCATCCAACGCCCACGACAAGCAGCGGTCGCGCACTGTGCAGTCTTGACAGACGCGTTTGGCGTCTTCAATCTGCTGCAGGGCAGGACCTGTGGTGCCGACGGGGAAGAAGAGTTCTGGATCCTCTTCTAGGCACGCCGCCTTGTGGCGCCAATCCATACGCAATGGTTCCTTAATCTATGGGTACCGGCAGAAACCGATCTAACGTCTGCTAAGTCTAGACAGCGCATCAGCCCCGCAGCAGCAGAATCGACTAGTTTCGTGCAAAACTCTGCCGCGAACGGTCAAAAAAGGCCGTTAGCAACACGCCGAATGAATATTAGCCGGGTTTGTCAGCTCAGACAAGTCTTCCGGCGCCAGAGCTTGGTACCGCAGTGAACCAAGACGGCCGCTGATACCCGGCCTGCTCGTAGGCGTCGGCCACCGCAGCGCCGATAGCATCCGAGCTGCCAAGCTGCGTCAGCGCGATGATGCAGCCACCGAAACCGCCGCCGGTCATGCGTGCTCCGATGGCACCGTTAGCCCGGGCGGTTGTGACAGCGAGGTCCACGGTGTCGACGGTGATTTCGTAGTCGTCGCGCATGGAATCATGCGAGCTGTTCAGCAGTGGTGCCAGCTCAGCCAGCTGGCCCTGTTCGGCAAGTTGCTTCGCGCTAACGGTTCGCTGGTTCTCGGTAACCACGTGCCGCACCCGGCGCCGCAGCAGATCCGACGGCAGCTCAGCCAGGGCGGCAGCCAAGTCGGTAATGTCACGTAGCGCTGGCAGGCCTAACATCTTTGCTGCTTGTTCGCAGCTGTCGCGCCGCTCCCGGTACTCGCCGGTGATGTGGCTGTGTGGCGTGTGGGTATCCAACACCAGCAGCTCCAACTCTTGGCTGGCCAGATCGAGCGGGACCAGCTCGGTTTCGTGGTTGCGGCAATCCATGAATAGCCCGTGATCTGCCTGGCATAACGTGCTGGCTGACTGGTCGAGCAAGCCGGTGGGGGCACCGACATAGTCGTTTTCGGCCCGCTGGGCGAGCAACACCCGCTCCATTGGCGCAATGTCGAGATCGAACAGATCCACCATGGCCGCGACTACGGCACATTCGATTGCTGCGGAGCTGGACAGCCCAGCCCCCAGCGGAACATCAGAACTCAGCGTTAGGTTTACTCCGCCGACCGGGTAGCCGGCCTCCCGCAGCGCCCAGATGACCCCAGCCAAGTAGGAGCTCCAGCCGGGGGTTCCTGGCTCTAGCTGGTCGAGGCTTAGCTCGACGGCGTCTGGCAGTTGGGCAGAGGTGATGCGGATGGTTGCATCGTGGTTGCGGTTCGCCGCGACTAGGGCACGCTGCGGTAGCGCGAACGGCAGCACGAAGCCGTCGTTGTAATCAGTATGTTCGCCAATCAGATTCACGCGGCCGGGGGCAAACCAGACCCCGTCGGCACTAGTTTGCGTCTTTTCCTGGTGCAGCGCCAGCAGCGCGTCGGTGGCGTTCATTCGAAGGCTCCCGCGAATGCTGCCCGCAGCAAGGCCTCAGCCTGGGCTACGTGCACCTTGTGCGAGCCGACGGATGGGGCAGCAGATTCCTCCCGAGCGATCAACGAAAGCTCCAGTGGGGTTTGGAACTGCCTGGCCCATTCCGCGGGCAGGTGCTGCATCACAAAGGGGGCGGCACCTTGGTTCGCGGGTTCATCTTGCACAAAGCGAACCGAAGCAGCGGGGTAGCGCTGCAGCACTTGGCCGAGTTCATCGGTCGGCATCGGGTAGAGTCGCTCCAACGCCACGATGGCCACTTCGCCGGTTAGGTTCAGTTCCTCGCGGGCGGCCACCAATTCCCACCGCAGCTTGCCTGACACCAACAGCACCAGCCTCACTTCGGCCGGATCCTCGATGCTGGGATCGTCAAGCACCGGCTGCCAGTGCCCTTCGATGAAGTCCGTCACCGGTGAGGTGGCGGCCTTGGCACGCAGCATGGATTTCGGGGTGGCGATGATTAGCGGCCGATGGTAATTGACATACGAGTGGTGGCGCAGCAGGTGGAAGTAGTTTGCCGCCGTCGATGGCTGACAGACACCGACGTTGTCGTCGGCGCTTACCTGCAGGTACCGCTCCAGCCGAGCCGAGCTGTGGTTGGGGCCCTGCCCTTCGTACCCGTGCGGCAGTAGCAGCACCACGCCGGAGTGCTGTCCCCACTTGCCAAAGCCGGTAGTGATGAACTCATCGATGATCGTCTGGGCTCCGTTGGAGAAGTCGCCGAACTGGGCCTCCCACAGCACTAACGCATCGGGGCGAGCAACGGAATAGCCGTACTCGAAGCCCATGGCCGCATACTCACTCAGTAGCGAGTCATAGACGTAGAGATCAGCCTGCTCTTCGGCCAGGCTGGCCAGCGGGAACCACGGATTCGCCGAGTTTCGGTCGACAACCGCTGCAAAGCGCTGCGAGAAGGTGCCGCGGCGAGAATCCTGTCCCGCTAGCCGTACCGGGCGACCAGCCAGCAGCAGCGCCCCGAAGGCGAGCGTTTCGGCGGTCGCCCAGCTAACTGGGCCGTTGCGCATTTCGTTGGCGCGGCGTTCTAGTTGGGCGAGAACCTTCGGATGGGCTACCAGATCCGCAGGCGGCTGCGTGTGCGCTGCCGCGATCTGCTCAATGGTTTCGCGGCTGATCTGCGTAGCCGTGCCCTCGGACTTCGTCGGATACGACGGCACCCGGGAATAGGAGTCGTCAACCGTCGCCGCTTGCCGCATCTCGGCGAATACGGTTTCAAGGCGCTCGCGGAAACGATTGATTACTTCCTCGGCATCAGCTATCGAGATGTCGCCACGACCGATCAGCGACTCGGTGTAGATGCGCCTGACTGAGCGTTTTTGTTCGATCAGGTGGTACATGCGCGGCTGGGTGAAGCTTGGATCATCGCCTTCGTTGTGGCCGCGGCGACGATAGGCCACCAGGTCGATGACGATATCGCGATGGAACCGTTGCCGGTAGGCCACCGCCAGTCTGGCTGCTCGGATGCAGGAGTCGGGGTCATCGCCGTTTACGTGCAGCACCGGCGCCGAAATGGCCTTGGCCACATCTGTGGGATATCGCGAAGACCGGCTGCTCGATGGCGCGGTAGTGAAGCCAATCTGGTTGTTGATGACAATGTGGATCGTACCGCCAGTGTGAAAGCCATCGAGTTGGCTCATCTGCAGCGTCTCAAAGACGACTCCTTGACCAGAGAACGAAGCATCGCCATGCAGCAAAATTGGCAGCACGGCGGCAGGGCCTTGCTTGAGGATATCGATCTTGGCCCTGGCAATGCCTTCTAGCACCGGATTGACTGCTTCCAGATGCGACGGGTTCGCCGCAACTGAGGTCTTGACGGTGGCGCCGCTATGCGCGACGAACGTCCCTTCTGACCCCAGGTGATACTTCACGTCTCCGGTGCCTGCTTGGGAGACCAGCGAGCCGTCAAACTCCTGGAAGATCTGGGAGTACTTCTTGCCCACGATGTTGGCCAACACGTTCAGCCGACCACGGTGGGGCATCCCGATGCATACCTCGGCCAGTGACGCGTCAGCGGCCTCTTGGCAGACCTCGTCGAGCAACACGAGCAGTGATTCGGCGCCTTCAAGCGAGAATCGCTTTTGGCCAACGAACTTGGTTTGCAAGAAGGTCTCGAATACTTCGGCCTCATTGAGTTTGTCGAGCGCGTGCATGTGCTCTTCGTGGGTTAGTGGCGTGTGCGGCACCTCAACCCGGGCCTGGAACCAGGATCGCTGTTCGGGATCATCGATATGCATGTATTCGACGCCGACTGTGTTGCAGTAGGAGTCTCGTAGGATTTCCAGGATTTCGCGTAGCGGTAGGTATGCCCGGGATTGGGCGCCGAAAACGCCGACCGCAAATTCGCGATCTAGATCCCAAATTGTTAGCCCGTGGGTTTCCAGCAACAGGTCGGGGTGAGAGCGTTGCTCGTACTCCAACGGATTGGTGTTGGCGATGATGTGGCCCAAGGAGCGGTAAGCCATCACCAGGTCGAGCACCCGCGCAGTCTTGGAAACCTGGTTGGCCCGATGGGCGGAGATGTCTGCGGACCAACGCAGCGGCGCGTAGGGGATCCGCAGCGCCTCGAAGATGCGCTCATAGAAGTTGTCACTGCCAAGCAGCAGCTCGTGCATCATTTTGAGGAACTCGCCCGATTCGGCGCCCTGGATGACCCGATGATCGTAGGTCGAGGTGAGAGTCGCGACCTTCGAGACCGCCAGTTGGGTGAGCCCGGCCTTAGACATGCCTTGGAACTCAGCCGGGTAGTTGATCGCGCCAACCCCCAAGATGAGCCCATGCCCGGTCATTAGTCGGGGGATTGAATGGGTCGTACCGATGCCGCCGGGGTTGGTGATCGTCGCGGTGGTGTGCGCAAAATCGGTGACCGCCAATTCGCCGCTGCGGGCCTTGGCCACGAGCGTCTCGTAAGCCGACCAGAACTCGGCGAAATCCATGTGCTCGCAGCCTTTAACGTTGGGCACCAGCAGCTGTCGGCTCCCATCCGGTTTGGGCAGGTCGATCGCGATGCCAAGGTTGATGCTGGAATTCTGGATACCGGTGGGCTTGCCATCGACGATGTCGTACCCGTTGTTCATGGCGGGGACGGCCTTCAGGGCCTGCACCATCGCATAGGCGATTAAATGCGTGAACGATACTTTGCCGCCGGTGGCAGTCGCGAGGAACCGATTGATCACGCTTCGCTGGTCGATGACAAGTTTCATGGGCACCGACCGCACCGAGGTCGCGGTCGGGACGCTAAGCGAGGCGTCCATATTCTGGGCGGTCCGCAGCGCAGCGCCGCGCAGCTTGGTCAACACCGGGGCCGCGACGTCAGCGGTACGTTCAGTGTCTGCTGGCAGATTAACCTGGGGCACCACTGCGGCCGTCACCGCGTCGGCTGGCGCCGCCGCTGCGGGCTGCGGCGATGCTGTTGCAGGTTTCGTAGCGGCCGGAGCCGATTTTGGTGCCGCCGACGAAGCGGTATCGGCGGCACTATCCGCTGCTTTCGGTGTGGGCTCAGCTGGTTGCGGTGCAGTATCAGCCGGTTTGGGTAGGTCGCCAGCTTCGGTGGCGAAGAATTGTCGCCAAGCTTCGGTAACCGAACTGGGATCGGCTAGATAGGCGTCGCGCATCTCGTCAATGAGCCAGGAATTGGCTCCAAAACCTTCGTTATGGTCAGCTGCAGACATATTCCGTGTGGTCTCGCCACGTCTCCTTGTCGCTCCGGTGCGCTCGGTTGCGCCGAGTGCGTTCAGTCTAAATCATTGCGGCAAGGTTGGCACTCTAGCCGCGCGCCAAGTCAGCCAGCTGGTATAGCCCAACAACAGCACCAGGCAAAGGTTGCGAAGCAGCAGAAACGAGGTCTCGAAGCCGTTGCCGTTCGGCGTGGCGATGATGCCGAGTGTGGCCCAGGGATAGGTGTAGCGGGTAAGGGCCGCGATACCCACCAACCACACGAGAATCACTCGCCGCGGCCGGATCAGCCACGCTGGCGGATCCTCGACGAGGGCGAGTGCAGCGGCTGGCCCGGCGAGCCAAACGATGTATTGCGGCGATAGGGTTTTATTGGCCACGATGATCGCCAACACGATGCTAAGCAGCGCCAACTGCATCGCCGCTGGCGGCACATCGGCTGGTGCGGTAGTGAACCGGCTCAGTCGAACTGCCAGCGTCACGGCTAGCACTACCGTGGCTGCGAAAAACACCTTGGTCAACATCACCGCTAGGCCGGTTCCTGGGCCGGTCAGCTCGATCGAATTGAATTCGCTCATCCCGGACGGCCAGAGCCGCAGTGAGGTGAAGCTGCGCAAGAACAAGAACGGTGAGGCCGCAACCGATTCAATCTGTAGTCCCCGTTCGCTTTGCCAAGTTAGCGGCGAGACGTTGCGATCCCAGCCGGCAACCAGCAGCGAGATCAGCGCCAGCACCAGGCCGCCAACTACGAAGCCGACCAAGCGTTGTTGGCCTGGGCCACGGCGGTGGGGGCTAGGAGCAGCGAGCGGAAATAGCAACACTGCTGGCCATAGTTTGACCGCCGCCCCAGCTGCTACCAGGGCACCTGCCAAGCGCGGCTGCGTGAGCGCGTACATGGCGCCGAAGGCGACTAACGCGGCTGGCACGAGATCGAACCGAAACCAGATGATTGCGCCCATCGCACCGGTGAAACTGACCCAGAAGAAACTAGCTTGTGGTCGGCCAGCCCGGAACAACGCGACTGCGACCGCAATGACTATCGCCAGCATTACGATGGCGAATAGCGGCCGCCAGGTCTGCCAGCCGCCACCGAGGCGATACAGCAGTTGGATGAACCACAGCGCGGGCACCGGATACTCCTGCATGGCAGTGGGGGAGCCCTTGTCCAGTTGGTTCAAGTGGTAGCCGTAGTAACCGACATCGTTGGCGACAAAGCCGGCGCCAGGGTGAGCAAGCTCCAACAGGTTGAACAGCAACGTGGCGATTAATACCGAGCCGATCGCTAGAACCCAGTGTGTTCTGCGTCTTAGCATTTGCCAGCCTTCCAAGTTGCGAAGTGGTAACGGCTGGCGCCCCCGCGAGGATTCGAACCTCGGCTCCCGCCTCCGGAGGGCGGTGCTCTATCCCCTGAGCTACGGGGGCAATGCGTCAACAGCAAAGAT
>PDWI01005619.1_pt1 | contig 16089 bp, 2 predicted proteins | sample 1430891 | NCBI WGS metagenome assembly PDWI01 (sample SAMN01162508, study PRJNA174530) | Oral metagenome, whole genome shotgun sequencing project. | biome: Marine environment; feature: Marine mammal; material: Swab sample of the gingival sulcus; isolation source: swab sample of gingival sulcus...
AGCGCCGCTACACTCGACGCAAGTGAAGCAAGAAAGCCTCCTTGAGTTGCATCACCGCAGGTCAAGAAGCGTGCGCCCCGCGTCAGCGGGGATGAGCCCGGATGACCTCACATACGCCTCTCTGAGGCTCTGTGCGCCCCGCGTCAGCGGGGATGAGCCGCCGCAAGGATACATGGCTACCCTGACGACTACGTGCGCCCCGCGTCAGCGGGGATGAGCCCGCCAACGCCGCCATCACTGGCGACTTGCCCCAGTGCGCCCCGCGTCAGCGGGGATGAGCCTTTCGCCGCGCGGCGCGGCTTCTTACCCTCCGCGTGCGCCCCGCGTCAGCGGGGATGAGCCGGTGCCCGACGTCATCGAGCCCACTAAACCGGAGTGCGCCCCGCGTCAGCGGGGATGAGCCGCGACAACGGGATGCTGCGCATCCAAGACCTGAGTGCGCCCCGCGTCAGCGGGGATGAGCCGTTCTTGCCGGTGGCCGAGCACAACCAGTACACGTGCGCCCCGCGTCAGCGGGGATGAGCCCGTCGTCCAAAGCGCCTGACCCGCAAGCGCTTCGTGCGCCCCGCGTCAGCGGGGATGAGCCGGGCTACTGGTGGCTTACCAGCCCGGCAAAGGAGTGCGCCCCGCGTCAGCGGGGATGAGCCGGTGTTCAGTTTCGTGTGGGGCCTGGCGAAGAAGTGCGCCCCGCGTCAGCGGGGATGAGCCTTGCCACCAACCTGCACTACGGGTGCAAGAGGTGTGCGCCCCGCGTCAGCGGGGATGAGCCTCCGCGCGGCCCTCGAGCAGGCGCTTCCACGGGGTGCGCCCCGCGTCAGCGGGGATGAGCCGTAACATGACCACGATCCGAGATCTTGAGTCGCGTGCGCCCCGCGTCAGCGGGGATGAGCCCGTCTCGAGACGCTCGATGCCGTCCCACTCGGGGTGCGCCCCGCGTCAGCGGGGATGAGCCAGCGTACAGGGCGATCAGGAACAGGGTGACTTTGGTGCGCCCCGCGTCAGCGGGGATGAGCCCCACCACCGCCGGTAGCTCAGACGTACCTACGCGTGCGCCCCGCGTCAGCGGGGATGAGCCCACGTCCGCTATCACATAGTCCCCAGTGCGCCAGTGCGCCCCGCGTCAGCGGGGATGAGCCGTCCACCTCCCAGTACTGACGCACGATAACGTCGTGCGCCCCGCGTCAGCGGGGATGAGCCCCGCAGCCGTCGTGAGCGCGGAACTTCACTGTGGTGCGCCCCGCGTCAGCGGGGATGAGCCCTCGGTGGTCGCCCCGCGCGGGATATACGGCAGGTGCGCCCCGCGTCAGCGGGGATGAGCCCGACGGGCTGACCCCGCTGGAGCCGGGCGACGAGTGCGCCCCGCGTCAGCGGGGATGAGCCGGGCGGTATACGCTTCGTATACCGCAAACCCCCGTGCGCCCCGCGTCAGCGGGGATGAGCCCTGGACGCGGATGCGAGACGTAGACAGCGTGGGGTGCGCCCCGCGTCAGCGGGGATGAGCCTTTCAGCCTCAGTCGCACCGTGGACCAGATCAGGTGCGCCCCGCGTCAGCGGGGATGAGCCTGCTCAGCGCACTCCGGCGTCAGCATCCCGCGAGTGCGCCCCGCGTCAGCGGGGATGAGCCGACGAACTTCAGGTTCGGGCCGGGCTACGGGAAGTGCGCCCCGCGTCAGCGGGGATGAGCCCCAGCGCCGACGGTACTTGGTGATCGTCGGCCCGTGCGCCCCGCGTCAGCGGGGATGAGCCCCACCTTCATGACCAAGGTGGCAATGCAGTACTGTGCGCCCCGCGTCAGCGGGGATGAGCCCTGCGCTCCCGCTGCTGCAAGTGCTATACGCCAGTGCGCCCCGCGTCAGCGGGGATGAGCCGGCGCGTCGTCGCTGACGCACTGAAAACACTACGTGCGCCCCGCGTCAGCGGGGATGAGCCGGAGGCGTCTGAGGACCGCGCTGCGCAGGTGCGGTGCGCCCCGCGTCAGCGGGGATGAGCCCCGAGCCGCCTTCGCGGCGTCGCGGAGGAGTCCGTGCGCCCCGCGTCAGCGGGGATGAGCCCGACGCACGATGATCATCAATGTCATGTGGGACGTGCGCCCCGCGTCAGCGGGGATGAGCCCGACGACAGCCGCGTTTTCGGCTGGACCACGACGTGCGCCCCGCGTCAGCGGGGATGAGCCCGTCTCGCATCCGATCGCCGTGGACAGCTCCTCGTGCGCCCCGCGTCAGCGGGGATGAGCCCCTGTGGCCGTCCGGCCCGTCTGAGGATCCGTTGTGCGCCCCGCGTCAGCGGGGATGAGCCCTTCCAGCGGATGCCGGGGGTACCGGACACACCGTGCGCCCCGCGTCAGCGGGGATGAGCCCACCGGCTGCACCCCGCAGCCGCATCCGTCATGGTGCGCCCCGCGTCAGCGGGGATGAGCCCTTACGAGCCGCCTTGAACCGCTGCGAAGACGGGTGCGCCCCGCGTCAGCGGGGATGAGCCCGCCTCTGGGCAGGCCTGTCGCGGCCCCGTGGAGTGCGCCCCGCGTCAGCGGGGATGAGCCGGTCTTGTGGCCACCGGACGCGACCGCGTCTATGTGCGCCCCGCGTCAGCGGGGATGAGCCCTCCTGTCCGCCATCCATGTCCAGCATCCCGACGTGCGCCCCGCGTCAGCGGGGATGAGCCGCTACTGCCTTTGGTCCGGGCCTGGCGCAAAGCGTGCGCCCCGCGTCAGCGGGGATGAGCCCACGTGTGCGCACGAGGCGACTCATGCTTGCCGGTGCGCCCCGCGTCAGCGGGGATGAGCCCTGTTCGACACGATCGCCGCCGAGACCGGTCTGGTGCGCCCCGCGTCAGCGGGGATGAGCCGAAGATCGGACGGGTCCAGAGGGTCGTGGTCCGGTGCGCCCCGCGTCAGCGGGGATGAGCCGTCGGCGGCCCGCGTGGTAAGCGTGTCCAGCGTGTGCGCCCCGCGTCAGCGGGGATGAGCCCCGCGCCGCACCCTCAGATGGGCTCAGGCACGTGTGCGCCCCGCGTCAGCGGGGATGAGCCAGCGCCGGAACCACGGTGTCCCTGACGAACGTACGTGCGCCCCGCGTCAGCGGGGATGAGCCGGTGATCGACCGCTTAGCCTTGCTCCTAGATTGGTGCGCCCCGCGTCAGCGGGGATGAGCCTCGTGCGAGCAGCGCGGCGGCAGCATCGTTGTCGTGCGCCCCGCGTCAGCGGGGATGAGCCCTGCTCGGCAATCGCCGCCAAGGGGCTCGTGTCGTGCGCCCCGCGTCAGCGGGGATGAGCCCGAAGTCAAGACCATCCCGACCAAGATGTACGGGTGCGCCCCGCGTCAGCGGGGATGAGCCCAGCCTGGTTGCGAAGGGCAGCCCGGCACTACAGTGCGCCCCGCGTCAGCGGGGATGAGCCCGCGATCCTGGCCAGACTTGAGTCGTGACCGATGTGCGCCCCGCGTCAGCGGGGATGAGCCGTTGGACATTTGCAGCCCGTCACCCTTCCGGCCGTGCGCCCCGCGTCAGCGGGGATGAGCCGGCGTGCAACAGGTTTTGCCAAATGATGCCTAGGTGCGCCCCGCGTCAGCGGGGATGAGCCGGTGTGCGCGATAAGCTCGGCATCCGCTCCCCAGTGCGCCCCGCGTCAGCGGGGATGAGCCTACACTGTCGCGATCTAGCCACCATATAAGTTGGTGCGCCCCGCGTCAGCGGGGATGAGCCCCCTGCGCTAGACGTGGGCGACACAGTGCTTATGTGCGCCCCGCGTCAGCGGGGATGAGCCCGACGCGATCTGCCCGTCCTCAATGTGTGCCAGGTGCGCCCCGCGTCAGCGGGGATGAGCCTACCGTCAAGGATGACGTTCTCCCGGCTCTCGCGTGCGCCCCGCGTCAGCGGGGATGAGCCCCCGATGTTCGGCAAGCCGATTGAGACGTTCGAGTGCGCCCCGCGTCAGCGGGGATGAGCCGGGCTGGGGCAAGTCGCCCGTGATGGCGGCGTTGTGCGCCCCGCGTCAGCGGGGATGAGCCCACGTTCCACCTGCGGTCTGCGGCTTGTCCGGGGTGCGCCCCGCGTCAGCGGGGATGAGCCTTGGTGGTTTGTCCGACTTGACACCCAAGTCAGGTGCGCCCCGCGTCAGCGGGGATGAGCCCACTGGGCCACCTACATCACCGACCCACACACAGTGCGCCCCGCGTCAGCGGGGATGAGCCCAGCCCGGCGTATCCTTTCGCCGTCCAATTCCAGTGCGCCCCGCGTCAGCGGGGATGAGCCCGGGGCACTGCTCCAGACGGGCGAAAGGGATTGGTGCGCCCCGCGTCAGCGGGGATGAGCCGACGGCAGCACGTACGAAGACGTGCTGTTCTTCGTGCGCCCCGCGTCAGCGGGGATGAGCCCGTGGACCTGGCAGAGCACTGGCGCGGTCGGCTGTGCGCCCCGCGTCAGCGGGGATGAGCCTCTCACCCAATGTGGTGACTATTTTCAGGCATGGTGCGCCCCGCGTCAGCGGGGATGAGCCCGCCATCGGCAAGGCTTTCGGTCGGCTGATTCAGTGCGCCCCGCGTCAGCGGGGATGAGCCGCGTACGCGTAGTGGCATCTGGTCGCCTGAGACGTGCGCCCCGCGTCAGCGGGGATGAGCCCCGACGAACCTACTGAAGGGGCACGCGATGAGCGTGCGCCCCGCGTCAGCGGGGATGAGCCTGGCACCCGCGATCGACGTCGCCAGCGGGCCGAGTGCGCCCCGCGTCAGCGGGGATGAGCCGCGGGCCAGGGCGCGTGAGCAGCGCAAAGGGGTGTGCGCCCCGCGTCAGCGGGGATGAGCCCGCGACTGGCTGCGTTAGGCTTGCGAGCACGGCGTGCGCCCCGCGTCAGCGGGGATGAGCCTCCCTTTCGCCCGTCTGGAGCAGGGCGGTTCCAGTGCGCCCCGCGTCAGCGGGGATGAGCCGCAGCCACACGCTGCCATCCGCCACGCGACACGGTGCGCCCCGCGTCAGCGGGGATGAGCCCAGCGCCCCGAGCCGCTCCTCATTCAGACGAACGTGCGCCCCGCGTCAGCGGGGATGAGCCGGCGGCAGCAAGCCTGACCCGGTCGCCGACCTCGTGCGCCCCGCGTCAGCGGGGATGAGCCCGCGAAGCCCGCGTTCCGTGGACAGGACGAAGGGTGCGCCCCGCGTCAGCGGGGATGAGCCCGACATCGCGGCGCTGCGCGGCAGCCGCCTGGTGTGCGCCCCGCGTCAGCGGGGATGAGCCGCCCCGCAGCCGCATCACAACCCCGTCAGCCAGGTGCGCCCCGCGTCAGCGGGGATGAGCCCGGGGTCGTAGCGTACGCTGACGACGGGACCAGGTGCGCCCCGCGTCAGCGGGGATGAGCCCCCGGACGGATCCCAGTGGGGGAAGTGCGGCATGTGCGCCCCGCGTCAGCGGGGATGAGCCGATCGTGACGTGAGGATTCGCGCGGCCCATCACGTGCGCCCCGCGTCAGCGGGGATGAGCCGCCGGCGCCTCCGGGCTCCGGCCGCCGATCGCCGTGCGCCCCGCGTCAGCGGGGATGAGCCTGAGGAGCGGCTCGGGGCGCTGTTTGTCGACCGGTGCGCCCCGCGTCAGCGGGGATGAGCCTTTCACTCTCCGCCAGAGTCCTTCGTCCTGTCCGTGCGCCCCGCGTCAGCGGGGATGAGCCCCGGGCCTGCACCTGGCGCGGTGTCGCGTCCGGGTGCGCCCCGCGTCAGCGGGGATGAGCCCGGACCACCTACCAATGGAGCATGTATGACCACGTGCGCCCCGCGTCAGCGGGGATGAGCCCCGTCCATCAAGGCTCTGCCGCTACTAACCAGCGTGCGCCCCGCGTCAGCGGGGATGAGCCGAACCGCTGCCAGCGCTCGGCTGGCGCGTCGGCGTGCGCCCCGCGTCAGCGGGGATGAGCCTCCTCATCGACTCGTGCTGCGAGCCGCCGTAGCGTGCGCCCCGCGTCAGCGGGGATGAGCCCCGCGATATAGCGGTCGTGCCAATGTGTACCAGGTGCGCCCCGCGTCAGCGGGGATGAGCCTGACGGCAGCATCGGCGACCGCGCGCATAGCGCGTGCGCCCCGCGTCAGCGGGGATGAGCCGCCAAGATGGTCAACCGGGACTACAGCTCGGACGTGCGCCCCGCGTCAGCGGGGATGAGCCCGTTTCGCATCCGATCGCCGTGGACAGCTCCTCGTGCGCCCCGCGTCAGCGGGGATGAGCCGTGCCAGGAAATACTCAAAGACCTCGTCGCCGAGTGCGCCCCGCGTCAGCGGGGATGAGCCTTTCCGCGACAGACTCCACCGACGCGCGCAGCGGTGCGCCCCGCGTCAGCGGGGATGAGCCCCGCTCACTTCCAGCGGATGCCCGGCGTGTCGGGTGCGCCCCGCGTCAGCGGGGATGAGCCTTTCAGCCTCAGTCGTGCCATGGACCAGATCAGGTGCGCCCCGCGTCAGCGGGGATGAGCCCCGACGACCCTACGAAGGAGCACACAATGAGCAGTGCGCCCCGCGTCAGCGGGGATGAGCCCGGGAACGGGCAACCTAGCGGTCGGCAAGGACGGTGCGCCCCGCGTCAGCGGGGATGAGCCGTAGCGCCTCCACGGGATGAACTTCACCCTTCGGTGCGCCCCGCGTCAGCGGGGATGAGCCGGCCGCGTTGAACGCTATCTTGGCGCGGCCCGGGTGCGCCCCGCGTCAGCGGGGATGAGCCGCTTCCAACCCCGGCGCAAACCGAAGATGGCAAGTGCGCCCCGCGTCAGCGGGGATGAGCCGGAGCTCGGCGGCTGGCTCAAGTGGGGAGCCACGTGCGCCCCGCGTCAGCGGGGATGAGCCCATGGGTAGGTTCCGTGAGGCGCCGGACAAGACGTGCGCCCCGCGTCAGCGGGGATGAGCCCCAGTCGATCACCAGTTCGTCCTTCGGGTTCGTGTGCGCCCCGCGTCAGCGGGGATGAGCCCGGTTTTCACCCGCTCGGGCCGGGGACCCATGAGTGCGCCCCGCGTCAGCGGGGATGAGCCCTCATGCACGGAGCGGCATGGGACGCGCTCAGCGTGCGCCCCGCGTCAGCGGGGATGAGCCCTGATTCCGTTCACGGGCTTTTCGACGGACGCGGTGCGCCCCGCGTCAGCGGGGATGAGCCGTCGCCGACGCCGCAAGGATTTTCCAGTCCGGCGTGCGCCCCGCGTCAGCGGGGATGAGCCCACGGCTTGCAGCTCGCGTTGTCCGTCGTCGGCGTGCGCCCCGCGTCAGCGGGGATGAGCCCACGCCCGGAGGCACCACAGCCCCCAACTGACCGTGCGCCCCGCGTCAGCGGGGATGAGCCCAGCCGCGAGGCTTTTCACCTGGCTGGTGTATGGTGCGCCCCGCGTCAGCGGGGATGAGCCGTCAACCTCCCAGACCTGGCGCACGACGACGTCGTGCGCCCCGCGTCAGCGGGGATGAGCCCGTGAACTTCAACTCTCTCGCCGTGCAATTCGGGTGCGCCCCGCGTCAGCGGGGATGAGCCGTCGGTGACCGACGAGAGGCGTGGGTGCTCGACGTGCGCCCCGCGTCAGCGGGGATGAGCCGCTGTGCTCGTCGGCCACCAGCAGGTGCACGCCGTGCGCCCCGCGTCAGCGGGGATGAGCCCCCGATCCAGCTCGCTCGCGTCCACGTCGATAGGTGCGCCCCGCGTCAGCGGGGATGAGCCTCTCAGCCTCAGTCGTGCCAGGGACCAGGTCAGGTGCGCCCCGCGTCAGCGGGGATGAGCCGGGGGGGTACGGTGTAGGTGAACAGCGGAGCCGGTGCGCCCCGCGTCAGCGGGGATGAGCCCGAATTTCGGCCGGGTCGCGCAGTCCGTCGCGGGTGCGCCCCGCGTCAGCGGGGATGAGCCTCAGCTGACACGCCACGCCGTGCGCCAGCTCCGGTGCGCCCCGCGTCAGCGGGGATGAGCCCGCCTCCGAATCTGGTGCTCATGATGCGGCCGAGTGCGCCCCGCGTCAGCGGGGATGAGCCACGCGGCCCGCGCGAAGAAGCTCATCACTAAGCGTGCGCCCCGCGTCAGCGGGGATGAGCCTCATCTAGTGCGGTCTCGATGTGCTGCACACGCGTGCGCCCCGCGTCAGCGGGGATGAGCCAGTGGGACGTGCGCCCTCAGCCGTTGCGGCAGAGTGCGCCCCGCGTCAGCGGGGATGAGCCGTCGGCGGCACGCGTCGTCAGCGTGTCCAGCGTGTGCGCCCCGCGTCAGCGGGGATGAGCCCGCGCCAGTCTGCCCCAGCGCGGGACCGATAGCGTGCGCCCCGCGTCAGCGGGGATGAGCCCTGGAGGGGCGCGATCTGCGCGGTCGACATCGGGTGCGCCCCGCGTCAGCGGGGATGAGCCGTACGAGGCGGTCGAGGGCTACACGGCGAGCACGTGCGCCCCGCGTCAGCGGGGATGAGCCCAGGCTGGCGAACAGGGCCGCGCCCCAGCGGCCGTGCGCCCCGCGTCAGCGGGGATGAGCCCTCGGACGCGGCGCCGCGCGGGATATAGGGCAAGTGCGCCCCGCGTCAGCGGGGATGAGCCTCCGCTCCCGGGCATCACCGGTCTGCGGAAGGAGTGCGCCCCGCGTCAGCGGGGATGAGCCTCAGCTGCAACGCAAGGAAACCCACCACGCCGAGTGCGCCCCGCGTCAGCGGGGATGAGCCGTTACTCAGGTCGCCCATGAGGACCGACGGACTGTGCGCCCCGCGTCAGCGGGGATGAGCCCTGACGCCTAGCAGGTCTAGGCGTCCCGTCCACGTGCGCCCCGCGTCAGCGGGGATGAGCCGTTCGTCGATTTCTACAACGCCATCAAGGATTGGTGCGCCCCGCGTCAGCGGGGATGAGCCAGGAGCTGCGGAAGAGCAAGCTTCCCGCGACCGGGTGCGCCCCGCGTCAGCGGGGATGAGCCGTTCGTCGATTTCTACAACGCCATCAAGGATTGGTGCGCCCCGCGTCAGCGGGGATGAGCCGCGGACGCTGAAGGTCTCTCAGGCGCTCCATGCGTGCGCCCCGCGTCAGCGGGGATGAGCCTCTTTAGGATAGGAGAAACACATGGCTGGCGACGTGCGCCCCGCGTCAGCGGGGATGAGCCCGCGGGTTTTGCGACGTTGCAGATCATGCCGTCGTGCGCCCCGCGTCAGCGGGGATGAGCCTTTCTTCAAGGGCGCGATTGCGGAATCGTCTGAGTGCGCCCCGCGTCAGCGGGGATGAGCCGGGCCGCTGACGCACCGAATCCCACGGCAAGCGGTGCGCCCCGCGTCAGCGGGGATGAGCCCCGCCACCCGACGCCAGCGCGAACGCCGCGCCGGTGCGCCCCGCGTCAGCGGGGATGAGCCCCCGCTTTACCGCCAACCCTCTCCCGCCGATAGGTGCGCCCCGCGTCAGCGGGGATGAGCCCACCTTGACCATGCGTTGTTCCCTTCGGTTGTGGTGCGCCCCGCGTCAGCGGGGATGAGCCCAAGGCCAAGGGAACCAGGTGGGAGACAGCCGTGTGCGCCCCGCGTCAGCGGGGATGAGCCCGCAAAGCCCGCGTTCCGTGGGCAAGACGAAGGGTGCGCCCCGCGTCAGCGGGGATGAGCCGGGCGTGCGCGTGGTGCGCGGCATCCGAGCGGCGTGCGCCCCGCGTCAGCGGGGATGAGCCAGGATACGCCGGGCTCGACGGTTTGGGCATCGGGTGCGCCCCGCGTCAGCGGGGATGAGCCAGGGGTTGACTCCAGGGCCGCAGCTGCCGATACGTGCGCCCCGCGTCAGCGGGGATGAGCCGAGGGCGTACGTGAACCCTGACGGTCTCAAGTAGTGCGCCCCGCGTCAGCGGGGATGAGCCGGTCGAAAGTCCCTTCTCCTTCCAACAGGCCAGGTGCGCCCCGCGTCAGCGGGGATGAGCCCAAGATCCCCGCTGACGTGCGTCGCCTACTAGGGTGCGCCCCGCGTCAGCGGGGATGAGCCCCGGGTCTTACCGATGCCCTCGTCACCGATGAGGTGCGCCCCGCGTCAGCGGGGATGAGCCCGCTTTGGCGGCCAGCACCGCGTCGGCCTCGGCGTGCGCCCCGCGTCAGCGGGGATGAGCCCGGGTAGCGCTGAAAAGTAACCCGCGCCCACTTGTGCGCCCCGCGTCAGCGGGGATGAGCCGCAGCACGCCAGCATCGCCGAATCGACAGGGCTGTGCGCCCCGCGTCAGCGGGGATGAGCCCGCGGCGTTGTACGCCACCTTGAGCACCGAGGGGTGCGCCCCGCGTCAGCGGGGATGAGCCCGCCGCTGCCTCACGCCGCTTCCACCTTCGCACGTGCGCCCCGCGTCAGCGGGGATGAGCCCTTGGACGAGGCCGACAAGGCCAGCGATTGACGGTGCGCCCCGCGTCAGCGGGGATGAGCCCCGATCAGGTGGTCGCCACGGCCACGATTCGCAGTGCGCCCCGCGTCAGCGGGGATGAGCCCCAGTGATTGAAATATCGCTCCTCTTGAACAAGGTGCGCCCCGCGTCAGCGGGGATGAGCCCAACATGAACGTTACGAATGCCAGACCTATTCCGTGCGCCCCGCGTCAGCGGGGATGAGCCGATGTCTAGGCCACCTGCAATAGAATCAATCGAGTGCGCCCCGCGTCAGCGGGGATGAGCCGAAGAGCTTAGGCTCATGGTCAAGTTGGTCGATGTGCGCCCCGCGTCAGCGGGGATGAGCCGGTGTGTTCGGCCTGCCAGGATCGGGCAAGACAGTGCGCCCCGCGTCAGCGGGGATGAGCCTCAAGATGGGGGTATGATAATGCGAATCTTCAAGTGCGCCCCGCGTCAGCGGGGATGAGCCTTGGGGGCGGGGTTGTGAACGGCACCGTCGAGTGTGCGCCCCGCGTCAGCGGGGATGAGCCGGCGCACCCACACGCGCCAAGCGACGTGACAAGGTGCGCCCCGCGTCAGCGGGGATGAGCCGTCGTCTTCCACTTCCATCCCCTCAATCTCGTCTGTGCGCCCCGCGTCAGCGGGGATGAGCCCTCCCGCACCGCCCCACCCAACACACCGGCCAGGTGCGCCCCGCGTCAGCGGGGATGAGCCGTGGAAACTCACCCACGCCGCCAAGCACATCAAGTGCGCCCCGCGTCAGCGGGGATGAGCCCGTTTCGATGAACAGGCACTCGTCCAAGTACCCGTGCGCCCCGCGTCAGCGGGGATGAGCCGCACCGTGTGAGTGCCGATTGTCTTGACTTCGAGTGCGCCCCGCGTCAGCGGGGATGAGCCTTGGACATCAGCCTGCCGGCCCAGCGCCTTGCCGTGCGCCCCGCGTCAGCGGGGATGAGCCGCACTGCTCGTCGACCCTGCCTGTGATGCCGTAGGTGCGCCCCGCGTCAGCGGGGATGAGCCGGCGGGTCCAGATGGTATGAGCACCCCGAGACGGTGCGCCCCGCGTCAGCGGGGATGAGCCCGCCTTACCCACCCACTCCCTGATGGCGTTGTAGTGCGCCCCGCGTCAGCGGGGATGAGCCCCCACACGGGTTCCGCTGCGACAGAAGGGATCCGTGCGCCCCGCGTCAGCGGGGATGAGCCGCATCACGCAGAACGGGCACGGGTCCGGGTCCAGTGCGCCCCGCGTCAGCGGGGATGAGCCCGGACTCGCAGGCGGGCCGGCCGGCCACAAGTTGTGCGCCCCGCGTCAGCGGGGATGAGCCTTTGACCGTGAACGCGCTGCGGACTGCGCCGCTGTGCGCCCCGCGTCAGCGGGGATGAGCCCCCCGCTACCAGGGCCGCCACACGCCGGCGGCTGTGCGCCCCGCGTCAGCGGGGATGAGCCGGTCAGGGCGGCGGTGAGCTCTTCGAGCTCGGTGTGCGCCCCGCGTCAGCGGGGATGAGCCCGCGTGCCCAGTGGGATACGGCCGCGGTGGCGCGTGCGCCCCGCGTCAGCGGGGATGAGCCGGGCGGCGATACGCCGCTGCGTGCCGGTCTCCAGTGCGCCCCGCGTCAGCGGGGATGAGCCGAGGGCATCCGCCCACATGACCAGTGGCAACGCGTGCGCCCCGCGTCAGCGGGGATGAGCCCGGCGCCGCGGAGTTCTGGTCACGCACGCTGATGTGCGCCCCGCGTCAGCGGGGATGAGCCCCCGTTCATGAGGTCACGGCCGCTACTGACCAGGTGCGCCCCGCGTCAGCGGGGATGAGCCGATGGTCGCCCGCTCTCAGACGGTGACGTAGCAGTGCGCCCCGCGTCAGCGGGGATGAGCCCACCGGGGCGGGGGCCGTCGGGGCGCGGCCCGAGTGCGCCCCGCGTCAGCGGGGATGAGCCCAGCGTGCCCACGCAGCTCGCCGCTGCCGTAGGGTGCGCCCCGCGTCAGCGGGGATGAGCCGCGATTCCGACGCAGTGCGCACCTGGCTCTACGGTGCGCCCCGCGTCAGCGGGGATGAGCCGCTGCTGTCTGACAACATCACCGTCGCCAAGATGTGCGCCCCGCGTCAGCGGGGATGAGCCTTCGGGGACTTCGGGCAGACGGATCTTCAAGGCGTGCGCCCCGCGTCAGCGGGGATGAGCCCACCCTGGGACGCATCCAACAGCACGCCACCGTGTGCGCCCCGCGTCAGCGGGGATGAGCCGCACGGCACCACAAATGGGCCGCGTCCCTGCTTGTGCGCCCCGCGTCAGCGGGGATGAGCCTGCGCACTGGCGCTGCCGATCAGCGGCCGCGCCGTGCGCCCCGCGTCAGCGGGGATGAGCCTGGTAGCTCACGGCCACGCCCCAGCGCCTCCGCGTGCGCCCCGCGTCAGCGGGGATGAGCCCAGGCGATCCGCAGCCGATTGAACCTGAGCCTGGTGCGCCCCGCGTCAGCGGGGATGAGCCCGCATTAGGTCGAGCGCTACAAGCCGTTAGAGAGTGCGCCCCGCGTCAGCGGGGATGAGCCGTACCGTCGCCACGGGATGAACTTCACACGGCGGTGCGCCCCGCGTCAGCGGGGATGAGCCCCGTCCTGGTACCGTACGCCGGAAAACACTCGCGTGCGCCCCGCGTCAGCGGGGATGAGCCCGCGTCTTGTAGGTGATCAGCTGCTTGCCGTCAGTGCGCCCCGCGTCAGCGGGGATGAGCCCAGCAAGGCTTCAGCAAGTCGTTGAGGCCCACGGTGCGCCCCGCGTCAGCGGGGATGAGCCGGTCACCCCTGAACCAGGCCCCGGAGAGCCTTGGTGCGCCCCGCGTCAGCGGGGATGAGCCCCCACACACCCAACCCACCCAGGTAGGGGACCCGTGCGCCCCGCGTCAGCGGGGATGAGCCGGGAAACGTCGCCACCAAGGCACGTCTGCTCATGTGCGCCCCGCGTCAGCGGGGATGAGCCCACGCTGTCCATGCGGCAGCGCTACTGTACCTAGTGCGCCCCGCGTCAGCGGGGATGAGCCGGATGTGCCGTTACGGGAAGTGTGCGGGGCCGCGTGCGCCCCGCGTCAGCGGGGATGAGCCCAAGCCCGAGGAACCAGCCGTGAATACGGGCGAGTGCGCCCCGCGTCAGCGGGGATGAGCCCATTCCGCAGGAGGCTTGGGACGAGCAGCGGGTGTGCGCCCCGCGTCAGCGGGGATGAGCCCTGCGGCTTTCGGGCGAGGAGGCCAAGCGGGTGGTGCGCCCCGCGTCAGCGGGGATGAGCCCCGCCACCAGTGATCCCACCGGTTGACGACCGCGTGCGCCCCGCGTCAGCGGGGATGAGCCCCCAAAGTCGAGGCCGAACTGGACGTTGACAAGGTGCGCCCCGCGTCAGCGGGGATGAGCCGGTGCTGAAGGCGTTCTCCGAGAACAACGATCCGTGCGCCCCGCGTCAGCGGGGATGAGCCGGGATTGCAGATTGTTCCCGTCGAGCGTGTCGGGTGCGCCCCGCGTCAGCGGGGATGAGCCGCGGAACAGCCTCGGCCTCATGTACAAGCGGCGGTGCGCCCCGCGTCAGCGGGGATGAGCCGGGCCTGGACGACGCGAATGTCGGCCGTCTCCTGTGCGCCCCGCGTCAGCGGGGATGAGCCCGTCGTCCACACGGGCGACATCTTCTTGGTGCCGTGCGCCCCGCGTCAGCGGGGATGAGCCCATGGCCCCTTTGCCCGGACCCATGTCGTCCAGGTGCGCCCCGCGTCAGCGGGGATGAGCCCTCGCCCCACGCGGTCTTCGGGCCGAAGTCGTAGTGCGCCCCGCGTCAGCGGGGATGAGCCTCGCCCGTGTAGCCGATCTCCGGCTGGCCCGTCGTGCGCCCCGCGTCAGCGGGGATGAGCCGTAGTCCGGGAGGTTGACCCACTCGCCCGTGCGGTGCGCCCCGCGTCAGCGGGGATGAGCCCGCCTTCCGCTGCGGTCGATGAACCCGATGATGGTGCGCCCCGCGTCAGCGGGGATGAGCCCTGCGGTCGCCGGTGGATCGTGGGATCGTGAGAGTGCGCCCCGCGTCAGCGGGGATGAGCCCCCGTCCAGCGCCTGCCAATCGGCGCGGCCCTCGTGCGCCCCGCGTCAGCGGGGATGAGCCCTCGCAACTCGCATCGTACTTTTCGGCAGGGTGGTGCGCCCCGCGTCAGCGGGGATGAGCCGACCTGCTCGCCACGCCGGTAGGTCGAGCCCGCGTGCGCCCCGCGTCAGCGGGGATGAGCCCGGCCTTGGGGACGCGAGACATGGTGACTGCCAGTGCGCCCCGCGTCAGCGGGGATGAGCCCTGCGGTCGCCGGTGGATCGTGGGATCGTGAGAGTGCGCCCCGCGTCAGCGGGGATGAGCCCGATCTTCGCCTGAAGAGCCAGGAGCGCGAGACGTGCGCCCCGCGTCAGCGGGGATGAGCCCCCGGTGCGACACAACCCGAGAGCGAGTGGGTGGTGCGCCCCGCGTCAGCGGGGATGAGCCTGATTCGCCCCACGACCCGTCCACCCGGTACGAGTGCGCCCCGCGTCAGCGGGGATGAGCCCCGGACCACTTCATCCGGGCGCCGGAGAAATTGGTGCGCCCCGCGTCAGCGGGGATGAGCCCGCGTGAGCGTCTGGCGCGAAACGCCGAGCAACGTGCGCCCCGCGTCAGCGGGGATGAGCCCGGGAAACGCTCCAAATGACCGTTCCAGCGCGTGTGCGCCCCGCGTCAGCGGGGATGAGCCCAGTACATCAGCGTGCTCTATGGTGAGCAATTGGTGCGCCCCGCGTCAGCGGGGATGAGCCCGGAACGCCACTCCCCTGAACACGCCCACTGGAGTGCGCCCCGCGTCAGCGGGGATGAGCCGTGGGTTGACGGGCACGGCCAATGGGGTGTGGTGGTGCGCCCCGCGTCAGCGGGGATGAGCCGGCGCCGTACTTAGCTTCGTAGTTCGCCGCGCCGTGCGCCCCGCGTCAGCGGGGATGAGCCCGCGGGCTTTGCGACGTTGCAGATCATGCCGTCGTGCGCCCCGCGTCAGCGGGGATGAGCCGTCAACCTCCCAGAACTGCCGCACGGCGCCGTCGTGCGCCCCGCGTCAGCGGGGATGAGCCTGCGGACGGCGTTTTCTGGACCGCGCTGGACACGTGCGCCCCGCGTCAGCGGGGATGAGCCCGTGTGCTGCACAACCGTCCGCCCCGACGCCGCGTGCGCCCCGCGTCAGCGGGGATGAGCCCGCGTACGTGGCATCCGCCAAATCCTCCCAGCCGTGCGCCCCGCGTCAGCGGGGATGAGCCCATTTTCGCCGCCGGTCAGGGCGGCATCTCGTGGTGCGCCCCGCGTCAGCGGGGATGAGCCGGGTTCCCGGACGACTGGATCGTGACTGGGCGAGTGCGCCCCGCGTCAGCGGGGATGAGCCGCGGTCAGCATACTCCGGCCGCAGCGCCACCAGGTGCGCCCCGCGTCAGCGGGGATGAGCCGTTCGTTGATTTCTACAACGCAATCAAAGACTGGTGCGCCCCGCGTCAGCGGGGATGAGCCCCGCCCACATCGGTCGGTTCGCTCTCAGGGACGGTGCGCCCCGCGTCAGCGGGGATGAGCCGCCTTGCCAGACTTCTGCCCGGCCTGCTCCATAGTGCGCCCCGCGTCAGCGGGGATGGCCTCACTTTCGCAAGACACCAAAACACGCCACTAGTGTTGCGTGTCGTTAGTTGCTTTATGGTTGGTGGTTCGGAAGAATGTGTTTATGGCGAATTATCCGGCCCCAGCATTGACACTCCGGGAAGGC
>PDWI01005620.1_pt1 | contig 16087 bp, 12 predicted proteins | sample 1430891 | NCBI WGS metagenome assembly PDWI01 (sample SAMN01162508, study PRJNA174530) | Oral metagenome, whole genome shotgun sequencing project. | biome: Marine environment; feature: Marine mammal; material: Swab sample of the gingival sulcus; isolation source: swab sample of gingival sulcus...
ACCTCAAGGATGGGCAGGCGGGACGCAACAGCAACCCCATTCCACTGGTTGACTCCATGCACCTCTACGCTATATCCCGCATCCTCAAACGCCTGATAAGGGAATTGGTCCGGCCGACATTTGATTTCTTGTAAAGCAAGCACATCCGTTTCTGAACGCTCAAGAAAAGCAATGACCCGGTCAACGCGTGCGCGAATAGAGTTAACATTCCACGTCGTAATTCTCATGTCTTAAGCCTACGAGGTGTCAGGGTGGTGAGCCTGACATAGCATAGAGCTATGGGAACAGCATTAGTCACTGGCGCGACATCTGCAATTGGGGAGGAGTTTTGTTGGCAGCTTGCTGCGACCGGGCACGACCTCGTCCTCGTTGCACGTCGCAAAGATGCCCTTGAAACTCTCGCAAAACGCCTTCACCAGGTTGCAGGCGTCAATGCCGAAGTCATTCAGGCAGATCTCGCTGTCCGTGAGGACCTCAACCGGGTATGCGCGCGCCTTGACGTTTCGGGGAAAGTGGCGGGAGAGCCTGCCCCTGTGGGACTCCTAGTCAATAATGCAGGTTTTGGTTTGGGGAGTTCTTTTCTCTCCCATGACGTGGCCGAAGAAGAGTACGCCCTTGACGTCATGGTGCGGGCTGTCATGGTTCTCTCCCATCACGCTGCGCGTTCAATGACGGGGCGAGGACGGGGCGCAATCCTCAACGTTGCGTCCGTCGCGGCAGTGACAGGCATGGGGGTTTACGGCGCTCACAAAGCATGGGTGCGGGCATTTACCGAAGCCTTATCCCTTGATCTTGCAGGCAGCGGCGTGACAGCAACTTGCGTGAGTCCAGGTTTAACCCCTACCAACTTCCACGCTGCCACAGGTATGAGCACGGGGGACGCGCCCTCGTGGGCATGGACAACGCCTGAACAGGTCGTGGCGGCCGCTTTGGATGCCACCCGCCGAGGCGCGGGCCACGTCACGCCAGGTCTCCCCTACAAGGCCGCTCAGATTGCGGTTCGCCTCGCGCCGCGACGCCTCGTCCACAAGGTGACATCACTTTTCCCTCACATGTGAGCGGGGAGTTGAAGGAAAGCGTCGTTCAGCGGATGCCAATTTTCTTTGTGCCACGGACCGAAGTCGTCCTCTCCGAGGAACACGCCTGCACAGTCGTTAACGGGATCCATCCAGATAAATGACCCTGCCACCCCGAAGTGGCCAAAGGTGCGAGGCGAGGATGCTCCAGCTGTCCAGTGCGGGCTTTTTTCTCCGCGGATTTCCACACCCAGCCCCCACGGACAGGGGTTCTGACGCCCATATCCGGGAACAATGCCAGCAAGTTCGGGGAACTGTGAGCGGGTTGCCTCTTCCCATAGTGCCGTGCTGATCAGTTGTGGCGAGGCCAACTCGTGAACAAGTGTGATGAGGTCGGCTGCGCTCGACTTTCCAGCATAGGCTGGGGATCCCTCGCAGGATGTGTCGGCTAAGCCAAGGGGCTCACACAAGGTGACATCCAGCCACTGGGAAAAGTCCATGCCGGTTGCCTGAGCAACCGTCTCGCCCACTATTTCGATTCCTGCATTTGAATAGATTCGACGCTGCTCCACCCCAAGTTGAGGGTCGCGAGACTCATAAGGGAGGCCGGAAGCGTGACTGAGGAGGTGCCGAAGCGTTGCCCCTGGAGGGCCCGCCGGGTCATCAAGGCCCAGGTAGCCTCGGTCAACAGCAATAAGGGTTGCCCATGCAGTCAAAACTTTTGTCACAGATGCCAGGGGAAAAATCTCCCTCATATTGCCGTCAGTGATTACCGTCTCGCCCTCGCGAATGAAGGCAAGGGAGTGTGTGAAAGGAATGGAGGGGAGTTGGCTTGAGGCTTCCACTGGTAGTCTCCGAATCATGGGCGGGTGGGACACGCGTGGTGGATGCATCCACACATCGCATTGTCCCACCCGACACTGTCTTTTATGAAACCACTACCTCAAGAGTGTCGTTATCTACCGCCACATCAACGTTGGCGCCATCGGGAACGTCTCCTGCAAGGATCAGCGTTGCAAGGCGATCACCAATTTCGCGCTGAACTAGGCGACGCAGAGGCCGGGCACCAAAAGCCGGATCGTAACCTTTCTGGGCAAGCCACTGTCGCGCTTCATCTGACACGTGAAGAACAATCCGTCGGCTATCAAGACGCTTTTGAACGTCAGCAACTTGAATATCGACAATCTGTGCAAGTTCGTCTGGCGTGAGCGGGTCAAAAATGAGTGTTTCATCCAGTCGGTTCAAGAACTCTGGCTTGAACGCACTTTTGACTGCTGCCATGACAAGGCTATAACGCTCGTCCTCGCTTAATGCTGGATCAGCAAGATACTGAGATCCCAGGTTTGAAGTGAGGATGAGAATCGTATTGCGGAAGTCCACTGTCCGGCCTTGACCATCTGTGAGGCGCCCATCGTCAAGAACCTGCAGGAGAATATCAAACACTTCAGAGTGAGCCTTTTCGACCTCGTCAAGGAGGATGACACAGTAGGGGCGACGACGCACCGCCTCGGTAAGTTGTCCCCCTTGCTCGTATCCCACGTAGCCGGGAGGGGCGCCGACAAGGCGGGCAACAGAGTGCTTTTCGGAGTACTCGCTCATGTCGATACGGACCATTGCCCGCTCGTCGTCGAAGAGGAACTCGGCAAGTGCTTTTGCGAGTTCGGTTTTACCGACACCGGTTGGACCGAGGAAAAGGAATGATCCTGTCGGGCGGTCGGGATCAGAAATGGCGGCGCGGGAGCGGCGCACAGCGTCAGAAACTGCGTGGACAGCCTTTTCCTGTCCAATAAGCCGAGCACCAAGCAGAGTCTCCATCTGGAGAAGTTTTTCGCTTTCACCTGCGAGGAGTCGGCTGGTGGGGACACCTGTCCACGCTTCGACAACTTCAGCGATTTCTTCTGCGCCGACCTTCTCGGCGATCATTGTTTCTTTCTGTGGGCCGCTCTCTTCGCTGGCAGCTGCTTCGGCCTCGTCAATTAGGCGTTCCACTTCGGGGATTTCGCCGTTTTGGAGGCGCCCGGCATCTTCCCAGCGGCCTTCACGCACGGCGAGGTCAAGTTGGGTGCGCAGATCGTCGAGTTGGACTCGCAGATCTCCGACTCGGTTATGCCCAGCTTTTTCTGACTCCCATCGTGATATTAGGGCGTTCAATTCTTCATTCTTGTCGGCAAGTTCTGCGCGAAGTTGCGCGAGGTGAGCTTGCGTTGCCTCGTCAGTGCCGTCAGCGTCAGATTCGGACAGGTAGGATTCTTCCATTCGCATCCGGTCGACCTGGCGGCGCAATGCGTCAATTTCGATAGGACTGGAATCGAGTTCCATGCGCAGACGGGAGGCGGCCTCGTCAATCAGGTCAATAGCTTTGTCGGGCAGTTGTCGCCCTGTAATGTAGCGATTCGACAGTCGCGCGGCAGCGACAAGCGCACCATCCGAAATGGTCACCTTGTGGTGGGCTTCGTACTTGGGTGCGATGCCGCGCAAAATGGCGACAGTATCTTCAACGCTGGGCTCTCCGACAAAAACTTGCTGGAAGCGGCGCTCAAGGGCAGGATCTTTTTCAATATTCTCGCGGTACTCATTGAGCGTGGTGGCTCCGACCATGCGGAGTTCGCCGCGGGCGAGCATGGGTTTGAGCATATTTCCTGCGTCCATAGCACCGTCAGAGCCGCCACCTGCTCCAACAACTGTGTGGAGCTCGTCAATGAAGGTAATGATCTGGCCGTCTGACCGCTCAATTTCGCTGAGAACGGCTTTGAGTCGTTCCTCGAATTCGCCTCGATATTTTGCGCCTGCCACCATTGCTGACATGTCGAGGGCAATGAGTGTTTTGTCTTTGAGGGATTCGGGGACGTCACCCGCGACAATACGTTGAGCGAGGCCTTCGACGACAGCGGTTTTCCCAACCCCTGGTTCTCCGATGAGGACCGGGTTGTTTTTGGTTCGACGGGACAGTACTTGAATGACTCGACGAATCTCACTGTCGCGTCCAATAACAGGGTCAAGTTTGCCGGATCGGGCTACTTCGGTGAGGTCGCGCCCGTAGGTGGCGAGGGCTTCGAATGTTCCCTCGGGATTGGCCGTAGTAATAGGGTCGGGACGGAGTTCTTTGAGCGCAGCTTCAAGCTCGTTAGCTTGGGCTCCAGCTCCCTGCAGGATTCGCCCTGCTTCACTCTTTGACGCGGCGAGGGCGATAAGAAGATGCTCGGTGGACACGTACTGGTCGCCCGCTTTGCTTGCTCGCTCTTGAGCGTCGGTGACAACTGTGAGGAGTTCTTGAGAGGTTGAGGGCTGGCCTGTTGTTGCTCCTGCTGTTGAGGGCAGCGCGACGAGGGCGTTGCGTGTGTTTGCGCCGATAGTTTTTCGGTCGGCTCCAACTGATGACAGCAGCGATAGGGCAATACCGCCCTCTTGGGCGAGAAGAGCGTCGAGAAGGTGAATGGTTTCGACGCTGGGGTTACCTGCTGCCGAGGCTGCTTGAAGGGCAGCCCCAATTGCTTCTTGTGATTTGGTTGTAAAGTCTGTGGTCATATGTGCTCCTTGGGATGGCCTCGCCTATATGCGGGGCGAAAGTTTGATATGCCACTTCGGCATGAATATCTAAAGTTGAGTCTAGTACACTCAACTTTATTCCGCGCGCCGAAATCCACCTTCCTCCTCTTGCGCAAGGGCTATTGCCATGCGCAAGGGTTATAACACTTGCGCGAAGCAATAAGCCTTGCGCAAGACAGAGGGAACAGAGGGGAGAGGAGGACAAAGGGGAGAGTGAGGGGCGGGGGTGTTTATTGAGCCGAGGAGGGGTGAGACTCAGCGGGGAGAGTCGGGTCAACAAACTCGTAGGGTTTTTCACTACGTGCAACAAGAGTGCGGAGCAGCCATTCAAAAGGACCACGCTTTCCGGCATGTTCAAGGGCGACACACCCGAGAGCGAGGACAAACCATACAAGGAAGGCAATCAGCGCCTGCAGAATCGCAGGAACCGGAGCGCCATTGGCGTTAATGTAAGCAAAAATCGCAATAAAAAGAACGGTTTGCCCAAGATAGACAGTCATTGACCGTCGTCCCACCATGGCAAAGAACCAGCGTGCGCCGCGAAGTTCGCCATCTTCAGGTGCTGGGCCAGCCCACACAGTTAAGAGGGCGAGCCATCCCAGCGCCCCGAAGACACCGCCAATTTCCGTCACCACGTAAGCCCACCACGGAGCAGGGTCTGCCCAGTACTGAGCAACATGCATGCCTTGAGGTATTGACATGGCTACGGCGAGCGTCAATCCCCCAGCGGCAGTACGAAGAAGAAACGTCCGGTGAAGCCATGGATTTTCCATAATGCCGCTGCGATGAATGTACACGCCAAGAGCAATGCACAGAACAATCGGAGTCATAATCAGCCCCAACGGCGACACCAACCCCATCCACGAGCGGGTCAAAATACCTACTGGGGAGTAGTCAAAAGTCCCCCCTATGTCGTTGGCACCTTTGGGGATAATCTCTGGAAAATATTTGATCACATATGAGACGGCAGACATGAGGATCCAATTAATAGCCGCAATCACCATCCCAATAATAAGAATGGTTTTTTGACGATTTTTGACAATGAGTATCGCAAAGATAAGAATGCCAGCAGCATACGTCCCAATAATGTCTCCAATGAAAAACATGCAGTGGATTGCCCCAATAAGGAGCATCCACCAGCCGCGGCGCATCAGAAGCCTAAAGGCCTTTGTCGTGGCGTATTCGTCAATGGCCATCTCTTGTACAGCCAGAGTAATATCCCCACTCCCCTCGGGGAGAGGATTCAATTTCGAGGACGCTTCCTTGCGCGCTGCGTTGTACCGATTCGTCGCCATAACGGATAGGCCAAAACCTAAAAGCATTGAAAAAAGCGGGTAAGCGCGGTGATCAATAAGAGCCGTACGGAGGAAAAGCCATATCTGATCGGCTTGGCTTACTACGGCCCGCCCCGTTGTTATCTGCACCCAGAAGGTAATATTTGCAAGGGCGATGAGGAGCAACATAAATCCGCGCGCAACATCCGGCGCTGGGTAACGCTTGTGAGAGCTAGGAGTAAACGTGGTCGACAGTGACATACCGTCATCGTAACAACGACCCAGAGCTTCATAAATGCTTCCCGGGGATCAATCCGGGATACTCAGGGAAAAATCAGGGGATACCTAATGTGTCCGAACACGACGCTTTACCACAATACCCACAACGAGAATCCCGGAGACAATGGCAATAGTCGACTTTTTGTACGAGGACGTGTGCGGCTAGCACCCTCAATACCTCCCCCACTACCAGCAAAAAGAGGAGGGTTTACTCGATAGGGATTGTCCGGTGTGGACATGGGGAACCTTTAACTTCCAGCGGTCACAAAATATTTGTCGCGTTGACGATTGTCAGAGGCGATTATTGCCTTTTCTAAGAAAAATGTGGGGCGGCAAAGCCGCCCCACATCCTGACAGATTCTCAATTCAGAACTGACCACTCATGCGTTGGATTTCGCGCCGACGCTTATTCGCCCGGACGAGGAAGACGATGCCGACAATGAGCAGGACCAGCCCCAACAGGCCGACTACAGTTGCCCACATAAAAGCACCGCCACCCGCATTTGCGAGGCTTTCTTCACTGAGGTTTAGGCCTGTTGCCCCCATCGCATCTGGAGGAAGGGTGCCCTGGCAGTCAAGCACGTATTCACCTGGCTCAAGGCCACTCACCATGTACCCAGTGCTACCACCTGAGGCGGTGTACTGCATCTCATAGATTGTGCTGGCATCCGGAGGAAAGAGTCCACAGGTGCCCAAAGCATCTGTGTCATTGGGTTCAACAAAAAGTATGTAGGACCCTGAATCATCAACAGTTACTGTGTCCCCATTAGTGACGCTCTCAGCGCTTTCGAGCATGCCGGTGAGATTCATGCCTCCCACAAATGCGCCAAAGAAAACAATCGGAGCCAAAATGATCATCATCAGGACACCGAGGACAATGCCTGTAATGGGCAATCCGCGTCCAGGAAGTTTTTGGGTCACTGCGCCTGGCCCGTTCCACGAGCCTTGAGCAGGGGAAACGGGAGTAGAAGGAGCTCCATAGGGGCTTTCTGGTTGCGCTGGCGTCCCTTGAGCGGGCGGGACGCTCTGCGGGTTCGGGGAGTCAACGGGTGGAACACCTGGTGTGCTCGGGGAGCCTGCAGGTGGAACAGTCCCGGATGCGGGATCTGTTTCGCCGGGTATCTGACCGTACGCTGGCCATGGTGATGATGTCTGGTCCGGTGTCTGCGGCGGCACCGCTGCATTTTCTCCAGACCTCTGACCGAATTGTGGCTGCTCAGAAGGATTCTCGGGGGTAGACATTGGTTACCTCTCAATTCCGCTGGCCGCGAGACGTTCGCGACGCAGATTTTCGACACCTGGTATTTCTAGCCTGGCAAGGTCATTTTTTCCTATACCTGTGGCCCGAGCAAGCAGAAGATCTGCAAGCTCAGGGTTTCGAGCCAAAACCGGACCATGCATGTAAGTTGCAATGATCGAGCCCTGCACGACACCCTCGTAGGCAATTCTATCAACATCATCTGCATTAATGGCAGGGTTTAATTCCATAGAAGAGTTTCCTACTCCCGCCAGAACACGCCCCAAAGGGGCCGCCCTGTCACCCAGTAGCGTGGCTCCCCCATGATTTTCAAAACCGGTCAGCGTGTCGCTCAGCTCATCAAGGAGTGGCTCGGTGACAAGTTCTCCGATGCTCCGTGAATTCTGTGGCACTGTTGTGACATCCAGTACGCCCATGCCCGTTTCTTTGTTGCCACGTGCGTCCTCGTACCAGTGCCCCAGTATTTGCAGCGATGCACACACTGCCAAGAGCGGTCGCCCATTGTCGAGGGCGCGCCGCAATCCTTTGTCGGTCAGAAGTTTCTGAGCGGCCAGAGCTTGCGCGCTATCTTCCCCTCCCCCAAGTGTGTAGATGTCAAGTTCAGAAGGGATTTTTTTATCCAGGCCAATGGTGACAATTTCTGCATCGATACCGCGCCGCCGCGCACGCTCTCGTAGCACAAGGGCATTGCCTGTATCCCCATACGTCCCCAAGACTTCTGGCATAAGTACACCAATACGCACCTGTGATTCGCTCATGATGTGGCTTTCTCCTCGTTGCTTCGTGCCTCAATCACACGCTTAAAATCCCGCAAAGAAGTGTAATTGAGAAGCATTTCCACCCGTCCAGCATCGCAGCGTCTCACAGCTTCCATTGGAGTATCGACAAGTTCAGCCTCAACTCCTGCGTAAGCAAGGCGCACAGCAAGATCTGCTCCCCGCTCACCGCAGGCGACAACTCGAAGGTTCTGACGATTTCCAAGAACATCAAAATCAACATCCCACAGCCAAGACAAGTCTTGCCCATCGGGGACTTGCCCATTGACACCAATAACAACCTGGTCAACATCGCGACTGAGCATGAGTAACGACTCTTGCCATCCGGCAGGATTCTTCGCCAGCATTATGCGGACTTGGCGGCCGTCAAGATTGTGAGTGGAGTAGCGTCCGGCAACTTCAGCGACCTCTGTCACCGCTTCAACAGCGTCTTCGGGATACACCCCCACAGCTATCGCTGCTGCAACTGCTTGAGCTGCATTTCCAAGGTTGACCCGGCCGGGTAGAGAAAGATGAAGAGGGACGCGAACGTCGAATTGTCCACAAAGAAGCCCCTGGGCGCCCTCCCCTGACAGGTCCTCGTCCTCTACCCACCAGTGGGGGGTCGGGCGTCGGAGGAGCTCTGTACCGTCTTCTTCGGAAACAACCCTCCACGTTTCGCCCTCACGGATGACTCGACCTCCGCGGGGGAAACTCACCGAGTCTGCTCCCCACCCCGCGCCAGCAGCAACCCAGATCACGCGAGGGGCATCCATTGCTGCGGAGACGATAAGCGGGTCATCGCAGTTGGCAATAACGGCAGCTTGAGGGTTGGCGGACACGGCTTCGCGAAGTCTGCGTTCAACGGTTCCTATTTCTCCCACGCGGTCAAGCTGATCGCGAGAGAGGTTTAAGAAGACAAAAGCGGCAGGTTTTACGGCTTGAGCAACAATAGGAACGTGGAGTTCGTCAACTTCAAGCGCAGCAAAATGCGCGTCCGGGTTTGTCATGAGAGCGGTAATAATACCTGGAGGCATATTGTCGCCGTAAATATTCGAGGCGACTCCGGCAGAGCGAGCCAGGGCAGTTGCCACCATCCGCGTGGTTGTGGATTTTCCGTTTGTCCCTGACACAATCACTGCCCGTTTTCCGCGAGCCAAATGGCTGAGTACCTCGGGCGAGAGTCGCTGGGCGACCTCGCCACCAATCATGCCGCCCGAGCCTCGCCCTAGAAGTCGAGATGCTGCGCGCGCGGCACGACCGGCGACAACGGCGATTGTTGAGCGCAGCGGAAGTGAGTTGTGTGAACGCTCCGAAGTTTTGGTCATGGGATTACGTTAATGGAGAATGTTGCCGTCAATCATGCGAACACCCGAAGGTGCGGATTCAATCACTGCACGAACCCGCACTGAACTGGGGACAGTTTTGACGGTGTGCCACGGGTGCCACACCACCATTGACGAGGACGTAGCGGCGGAGTCGTCCCGTTTTACAGAGGTTGCTGCCTGCTGAGGAATGCGTTCGCCGCGCCGGATTTGGTGGACTTCCCCAGTTGGTGAAGCGGCAAAAACACGATCACGTCGCGCTTCGAGTTCTTCTAGCCGAGCACAGAGAAGTTCTTGTTTTTCAACAAGCTGTTCGACTTGACGCTCAAGATCAAGAATACGTTGAATGCCCGCAAGATTGATTCCCTCGTCCTGGGACATCCGTTGTACGTCACGGAGGCGCTGAATATCACGGCGAGTATAGCGGCGCCCTCGTCCCTTCGTTCGGGCGGGAGTCACCAATCCGAGGCGGTCGTACTGGCGCAAGGTTTGCGGGTGCATCCCCGCAAGCTCAGCAGCCACCGAAATGACAAAGGTGGTTGCGTAGTGCTCACGAGAATCCCCAGCCATGTCACACCTGCTCTGCCTGCTGTTCTAGGTCAGTACGAGGGTTGAAATCGGCAGTTGCCTGCGAAAATGCGTCCACAGCAGAGCGGGCTTCTTCACTCAGGGTGTCAGGCAAAACAACCTTCAGTTCAACAAGAAGGTCGCCTTGAGAACCTGAGGTTTTTACACCTTTGCCTCGTACTCGTAAGACCGCGCCCGAGGAGGTGCCCGCAGGAACTTTCACCTTCACTGATTTTCCGTCGATCAGGGGAACGTTCACCGTTGAGCCAAGCGCAGCTTCGGCAACTGTTACGGGGACCTCCATCCGCAGATTCTTGCCTTCCCGCGTGTACGTCGGATGCGGAGTGACGTGGATTGTTACTACGAGGTCGCCTGCTGGCCCGCCGTTTTTCCCGGGGCGGCCTTTTCCGCGGAGACGAATTTTCTGTCCGTCTTTCACTCCGGCAGGAATGCGAGTATTCACCGTTTTTCCTTCGACGGTGAAGCGAACCTTTGCTCCGTCCAGCGCTTGTTTAAACGTCAGTTTTGACGACGCTTGCATATCGGCACCTTTGGATGGTCCGGCAGCATAAGCGCCATTAGGGTACCCGTAGGTTGCCCCGGGAGCGCCGCCGCCACCAAACATGCCGGAGAGAATGTCTTCAAAGCCTGCGCCGCCAAATCCGTCGGCCCCTGTGGAGTAGGTTGTCTGGAAGCTTCGGCCGCCTCCATGCCCACCGCCGAACATGCCGGAGAGGATATCTTCAAACCCGCCGGTTGATCCGCCGGTGAAGCGTGCTCCGCCTGCACCCATGGCGCGGATAGCGTCATATTGTTTGCGCTGTTCAGCATCGGAGAGGACCGCGTACGCTTCGCCAATTTCTTTAAAGCGTTCTTCGGCTTTTGTGTCACCGGGATTCTGGTCCGGGTGGTAGGTGCGCGCGAGCTTACGATACGCCTTTTTAATTGCCGCATCGTCAGCAGTTTTGTCAACGCCAAGGATCTTATAGAAGTCCTTTTCAAGCCACTCTTGTCCGCCCACGCGTCACCTCCTTTCTTGAATAAAGTGTTGTTCTGTAGTGCTGCGTTTGTTCATTCTGGGTTCTCAACAAGGACCTTTGCAGCGCGCAAAATGCGCTCCCCTTTGGCGTAACCTGACCGAAGTACCTGTCGGACGACAGGGTGATCAACGTCAGCAGAGGTTTGAGCCATAAGTGCTTCGTGGAGCGAAGGGTCAAAGTCGTCGCCCTCGGCACCGTAGCGCACCATGCCGAAGCGGCTTTCAAGCACCTCTTCGAGTTTGGTGGCTATTGAGGCAAAAGGGCCGTCTTCGAGATCGCCAGCTTTGCGTGCAGCGTCAATGTCGTCAAGAACGGGAATGAGCGCTTCGAGGACTCCAACGTAACCATCCTCTTTGTACACGGGGATGGCTTCTTTGCTGCGACGCACATAGTTGCCGTATTCCTGGTTGAGGTTGTAGTGGTCGGCGCGTGCGCGGGCCGCTTCGTCTTCAAGTTCAGCAATCCGGTTGAGTGCATTGGCAAGTTCGGAGTCGTTAAGTTGATCTTCGAATTCGCTCATATCCTGCGTGTTGGTGTCGCCCTCGACGGGGGCCTCAACCGTTTCGTCGGCCGGGGCCCCGGAGGCTGCCGAGTTTTCAGGCTCGGCAGCGTCCTCGTCGTGGGGTTCACGCTGCGTATGCGCGTCGGTCACTTCTTTTCGTCCTCATCCACGATTTCGGCGTCAATAACATCCTCATCGGAGGACGAGGTGTCCTCGGCACTTTCGGGCGCCTCGGCCGCGGTAGCCTGCTCGGCAGCGTAGACTTCCTGGCCGATCTTCATGCCGGACTCGTTGAGTTTCTCAAGAGCTGACTTAATAGCGTCAACGTCGCTTCCCTCAAGGGCTTCCTTCACCGCATCAACATCGGCTTGGACTGCGGAGCTGGTCTCTTCTGAGATCTTCTCAGCGTTTTCCTTGAGAAGTTTCTCCATGGAGTAGACGGTCTGCTCTGCCATATTGCGCAGTTCAGCTTCCTCACGACGCACTTTGTCTTCTGCGGCGTGCTCTTCAGCTTCGTGCACCATACGGTCGATTTCTTCCTTGGGCAGGGCCGATCCGCCGGTGATGGTCACAGACTGTTCCTTGCCGGTTCCACGATCCTTCGCGGAGACGTGAACGATACCGTTAGCATCAATGTCGAAGGTCACCTCAATTTGGGGAACGCCGCGGGGTGCGGGTGCGATACCACCGAGTTCGAATGTGCCGAGGAGCTTGTTGTCTCGAGCAAATTCACGCTCACCTTGGTACACCTGAATAAGAACCGAGGGCTGTCCGTCGCGAGCTGTGGAGAAGAGTTCGGAGGACTTTGTCGGAATAGCGGTGTTACGTTCGATGAGTTTCGTGAAGAGGCCGTTCTCGGTTTCGATGCCGAGGGACAGCGGGGTGACGTCAATGAGGAGGACGTCTTTGCGGTCACCCTGAATCACGCCAGCTTGAAGGGCTGCACCTACGGCAACAACTTCGTCAGGGTTAACACCCTTATTGGGTTCGCGGCCACCGGTCAGTTCTTTGACAACGTCACTGACGGCGGGCATACGGGTGGAGCCACCAACAAGGACAACGTGGTCAATGTCGGAGACCTTAATGCCTGCGTCACGGATGACGTTATGGAAGGGGGCTTTGGTCCGCTCAAGCAGATCGCTTGTCATTTCCTCAAACTTTGCACGGGTGAGTGTTTCGTCGAGGTGAATCGGGCCGTCTGCTGTCATGGACAGGTACTGCAAAGAAATATTGGTGCTGGCTGCGGTAGACAGTTCCTTCTTTGCTTGCTCAGCAGCTTCTTTCAGGCGCTGGAGAGCAACCGGGTCCTTGGAGAGGTCGGCGCCGGTCTTGGTTTTGACTTGCTGGATGAGCCAGTTCACGATGGCTTGATCCCAGTCGTCACCGCCGAGTTTGTTGTCGCCTGCGGTGGCGCGCACCTGAATGGTGGAGAAGGCGTCGTCGTCTTTGCCGATTTCGAGCAGGGAGACGTCGAAGGTACCACCACCGAGGTCGAAGACGAGGATGAGTTCGTCTTCTTTCCCTTTTTCTAAGCCGTAAGCAAGAGCAGCAGCAGTCGGCTCGTTGACAATACGCTCAACGTTGAGACCGGCGATTTGTCCGGCGTCTTTTGTTGCTTGGCGCTGAGCGTCGTTGAAGTATGCGGGAACGGTGATTACCGCATCAGTCACTGGTTCGCCGAGGTACTGTTCCGCGTCTCGCTTGAGTTTGGTGAGAATACGGGCAGAGATTTCTTGGGCGGTGTATTTCTTGTCGTCAATTTCTACTGACCAGTCTGTGCCCATGTGGCGCTTAACGGAGGAGATTGTCCGGTCAACGTTGGTCACTGCCTGACGTTTTGCAATTTCGCCGACGAGGACTTCGCCGGTCTTAGAGAAGGCCACCACTGACGGGGTGGTACGCATGCCTTCTGCGTTAGCAATGATGGTGGGTTCGCCACCTTCGAGGACGGCGATTGCCGAGTTTGTTGTTCCGAGGTCGATTCCGACTGCACGAGCCATAGGTTGAAGTCCTTTCACATGTGGGACGGTGTGCACACACCACCCCTTTGATATTGAGTCTGATGGACTCAACTTTAGACGACCCTTTTAAGGCGCGCAACTTCAGAAACAAAAAGTTGAGTGAACTAGACTCAAGTTTAGGTTGTTTTTACAGAGATGCCGAGAATTATTCAGCCACTATGACACAATGTCGGTAATGAAATGCGGGTATTACGAAGCAGGTGCATGCAGGTCGTGCACACTCATTGACACGCCTTACTCTCTGCAGCTTGAGCAGAGAGTTAACACCGCTCGCGACCTCCTCGCCACTGTAAATACCGCAGAGAATATGACATGGCTACCACCGCAAACCTCCCCTGAACGTGGTTTTCGAGTGAAAGCAAAAATGGCTGTTGGAGGAAGCGCGGATAATCCCACTTTGGGCTTATTAGATCCGGCATGGAAGGGTGTCGACCTCAGTGAATGCCCCATCCTTGCCCCCGAGCTACGTCACGCAATGCCCCGACTGCGAACATTCATTGCACAGCTTCATCTCACCCCATATGACGTGAGACTCCGACGCGGAGAACTCAAATATGTCATTGTCACTGCTTCTCACACTGGCGACCTCATGGTGCGTTTTATTCTTCGCTCACGTCGTTATCTCACCTTACTCACCCAATCACTCCCTCTTCTGCGTCAGGTGCTTCCCAATGCGCGCGTTATCACCGCCAATATTCACCCAATTCACGCTGCAGTGCTGGAAGGCCCAGAAGAAATTGTTCTCACCGAGCAGACCACCCTCCCTATGGAGGTTGGAGACATCGTGTTACATGCGGGCCCGCGATCCTTTACACAAACCAACACCGTCGTCGCAGGAGCCCTTTATCGGCAGGTAGGACAGTGGGCAAATTTACCGTTGGGCCCCTCCGAGCGCCCGTCGTCCGTATGGGACCTATATTGCGGGATAGGAGGCTTCGCACTGCATGCCTCCCATCTGGGGATCCCCCACGCGATAGGGGTCGAAATTTCAGACACGGCGATTGCTTCAGCACAGCACACCGCCACTACTATGAGTCTTGACGGCACCCGCTTTGTTGCATCAGACGCAATATCGTGGGCCGTCCAACACGAGGTAACACAAGCTCCTAATGTTGTGGTGGTTAACCCGCCGCGACGCGGCCTCGGCCCTGAACTAACCTCGTGGCTTGACTCATGCACGGCTTCGCGCGTCATTTACAGTTCGTGCAACCCCAAGTCCCTTGCTCGCGATTTGAGGGCCCTTCCTTCTTTGCGCGTGTGTGAGGGGCGCCTTTTTGACATGTTCCCGCATACTCAACATGCCGAAGTTGCCGTCCTCTGCGAGCGCGTTTAAGGGCGCGTCTATCGCTTTTTCTCGGTGGATTTCTTCGGGACGGGAAATTTTTCGCTGCACACACAGAGACAAAAAACTGAGTCACGTGAGGGATGCCACGCCTTCTTTCTCTGCCTTAGATTCGCCTTATACCGCCAGCAACAGCTAGGATGAACTGGCTAACGTAATTTGTCAGCACGGAGGATTCGCCTAGTGGCCTATGGCGCACGCTTGGAAAGCGTGTTGGGTGCAAGCCCTCGGGGGTTCGAATCCCCCATCCTCCGCCAAAGTATCCTTCACTACCCTTTTGACGGTTATTTCCTCGTGGTTTGTTTTGACGTTTTATCCCCTCAATAGACGCCCTTGGAAGAGCACCCAATTTTGCACCATACCTACAGTATTGCCAGGCCTGTATACAGGCATGGCAATACTGTAAGGGTCGGGCAAAAGCGATACCTCGACTATTACCTATGAAGCATCGGGTAAGTTCTTCTTTCTCCACTCCCGGGCAATGGTTTCTGCAGGGAGCTGCTCGCCCACTGACCGTTGGTTAAGTTCGATAAGGTCTTCTGTTGTCAACTTTGCCGACACACCATTTAGTGCTACTACAGCCGATTCGGGGAGACGATCACTGACAACTGGCACCACATTTGAGGAGAGAAACAGACCCGCGTCATCTTCAAGAATGACAACATCATTTTGGGATATCGCAGGATCAGCACTGTACAAAATGGCCAGCTGTATGTCCCCGTCTTTGAGTGCGGACAGAGTCAGAGGGCCGCCGCCGTCCTCAATGGGAGTGAAATCAACTTTCACGCCATATGCCTCAGCAAGTCCCTGAGGCCCATTCGGGCGTTGCTCAGCTTCAGAGTTGGCTCCCATTGTCATAGGATCTGTGACTTTTGCAAGATCAGATATTTTTGACAACCCCCACTTTTCTGCGAATTTGCTTGTCACAGCGTAAGAATCTTGATCACGGGCCGGTGCAGCATCAAGGACTTTCATGCCTTCTGGTACTACGCCGGTGAGTTCACTGTAGACATCCGCATCGCTACGTGCGCCGGTTTCTCCCTTCCAGTACTGGAGGAGAGGTCCGGTGTATTCCGGGAAGACATCAATCGATCCTGCTTCGATTTCTGGAACGTAAATCTCACGTTGACCAATACGGAACTCACGCTTGACCTCAAGGCCT
>PDWI01005621.1_pt1 | contig 16087 bp, 15 predicted proteins | sample 1430891 | NCBI WGS metagenome assembly PDWI01 (sample SAMN01162508, study PRJNA174530) | Oral metagenome, whole genome shotgun sequencing project. | biome: Marine environment; feature: Marine mammal; material: Swab sample of the gingival sulcus; isolation source: swab sample of gingival sulcus...
AAGTTTGGCTATTGATGAAAAACTTGCCAAAGATGACCCGAGCAACCAACAAACACAACGAGATTTAAGTATTTCTTACAATAACTTAGGAAATATAGCCAAATCACAAGGCAATTTAGACAAAGCCTTAGGCTATTATCAAAAAAGTTTGGCTATTCGTGAAAAATATGTTCAACAAACACCAGATAATCAACAATTTCAAAAAGATTTGAAATATGTTTATAACAAATTAGCTAATGGGTACGAAGCAAAGGGGGAATTTGATAAAGCTAAGGCTTATCGTGATAAGGCAAATAATATAGCTAAGTAGAGTGGGCAAGTCGTAGAAAAAATAAATTAGAATAGAAATTCTACTACTTAAAGTTTACCGATAGAAAAATCTGAATGTAGATTTTCCCAATGTTCTCGTAAGATAGCCTTGTGGCAGTCAAGCATTGGCAGGTTGTCTAGTTCTGTATGCCAGTATGCTCTTGCCTTGTCTAGGGTATCGGTTAAGTGTGGTTTGATTGCGCGCCAAGGAACACCTACTTTTTTTGCCCAATATTCAAAGTGAGAAAAATTAATATGATGCCAATCTTTTGTTTTTCCTAGATTAAGTGCAAAATGTTGTTCATTATCAATATAAGCACGTGTTGTCACAATGTCATAGGCTGGTGATAAACGAGGAGTATATGTGTCGCTATATAATAAACTCCAGTTTTTTAGATGGGCATCGCCATTGGCAAGTAAAATATTAACCAATAAACGTCTGGCTAATTGTTGAGTATCGGCTAATCCATTACCAGAATACTGATAGATGATTTTACCAATTTGTTCATAATTTGCCCCTTGGTATTTTTCATGTGGATATTTGACCAGAATTTGGGCAAAGTCTTCGCTATGAATGCGTTCATTACCCATTCTATCAAATCGCTTAATCATATAGGCATAGTGTTCATTAGGCAGATTAATATTGGGCAAGTTATCTAATTTATCTAATGAGATTAATTGAATATCGGGAATATCAATGCCCGCTATTTTTGCCAGTTGCATTGCGGAATATTCATTTTGCGGTAATGCCCGATGCTGTACCGAAGGGATTTTTACAATCCAGTCGCCTAAACCACCTAAATGAGTGAGCGTGTAACGCCCATTGATTTCTATCATAGAAAATTTCATTTGCACCCCAGCCAATGAAAAATGGTTCTGTAGGGTGGTGGCTTTATTAAAATCTGCTACTTGGAAATTTTTATAGTGCGATAAAACATAAGCAGGAATTTCATCAGGATGCTGTGGCGTTGCAATTAACGCCCCCGGTAAATCATTCCCTAAATAAGAAAACAGCTGAAATTCATTGTCAATATGAATTTTTAATGACTGGGCAAGTAAAGTTCGCAATGCTCCTTCTGGTAATAAATTAGATAATAGAGGATGTAAACGTTGTTTTTGACGCCATTGATGCGAGAGCAACTTCTCTGAATGGGGAAAATCCGGATGTGTGATTAAGCTTAATGTTGGGCGTTGTCTATCGGTATAAAACTCAGGAGAAAATATCAAAATATTTTTACCGTATTGAAATCCAGCCAAATAACCAACCATTCGGTTGTGTAGTGTTAATTGTAAAAAACTAACAGTTTCGGTCATTCTGTGTTACCTAAAAAATCTTGCCAAGGATTATTAATTATTTCATTATCTTTATCTTCTTCAATACCGATAGGGTCATCATCAAGAATAGCTTTTATTTCTATTAGCTTCTCTTTTGGAATAAGCATTAGTTCACACGATAAGGCCTCGGCGAGTAACTCTATTGTATCAAGACGCGGGTTTCCTTTGGATTCCAATTGTTGATACTGTTGACGAGACATACCAGCAGTTAAAAGCATATCTGATTGTCGTAACTGTAAATGAATGCGACGTTCTTTAAGTTGTGTAAGAAATTTAGTCATCGGTCTGCGATAATGGCCTTAATATAGGTATATATATTAGTTGCTTTTTAGAATAAAAGCAATAAATATGTTTCTTTTAAGGGCTGGATATTTTAATTTTTCCTTAGATTCAACATTGAAGTATCGCTCTTTATGAATATACCTGATTATACATTTAGGGACTGAATAGAAAAAATAAGTCTGAACTTCTATAAATTATTTCGCTCTCGGACACCTAATAATCAATGGCTTTATCCAGGTAATATCCGTTTGACTAGACGAATTTTTTGCATCTCGATACCCCCCATTTTGCAGATAAAATACCGAATCAGCGGTACCCCCAATGGCACCATATGGGTTGCCATCCCACAATACAATCGTTTGCTGGCTATTTTCAATAATATACTTAGCACCTTGGCGGAATTGTTCGCACTGCTTCATCTCAGTAACTGTCGGTACTGTAAATACTTTATCAGCTTTCTCACATAGTTGTTGAAAATAGGCAAAATCTTGTGATGAAAATGTTGTTTGATATTTATCAATAGACATCGGAATAGGAACATGTAAACGATAGTCTCGACCTGTTTTTATCTTTTGGGTAAGAAAAATCTCGGCCACCACTGTATCTGCACCTATTGCCAGTGGTGAGAGTAAAATAATAGGGCATTGTTTTGCCTGCCACAAATCCTCAAAAAATTGTTGTATTTGTTGTTGAGTGCTATCAGTAATAACAGCATTTCTGTGCCCTATAACACCTATTGTAATGATTTCTTTCATTATTTAACCAAATATTAATACCCAATCAAAAAGCACAACTCATCCAACACGTCATATCATAATCTATCAAACCTCCTTGAAAAATTGTTGTTCCCTCATTAATCCTCAGATTCAACATTGAAGTGCAATGTTTTTAGAAACGGTGATTGAGAGGTAAGATGTGCACTGTTGCACTTCGAACTTCAATCTCACTTTAGGAACGTTATGAAACACCACAAGCATCTTACACCAGAGCAACGATATCAAATATCCGCGCTTTTGCAAACAGGTATTTCACAAAGCCAGATTGCCCGCAGCATTGGCGACTTTGAATGCGATACGGTTATTGGCAAGGGTCACAAGGGTGTCTTGGTTACCTTGGTTGACAGAGCAACTCGGGAAATAAAAATCAAAGCGTTACCAAACCGCAAAGCAGAGCATGTGACTCAGGCATGCATCAGCATGCTCAAAGAAGAAAACACCAAAAGCATCACTTTGACAATGGCAAAGAATTTGCAGGGCATCAGCGCTGAATACGGAGATATTTTTTGCCAAACCGTATCACTCATGGGAGCGCGGAACTAATGAAAATACGAATGGTTTGATACGTCGGTTTCTGCTTAAGTCAATGCCTTTTGACAGTATCAGCGATGAAGATATTCGCTTTATTGAAGACAATTTGAATAACCGACCGAGAAAAGTTCTAGGCTGTCAAACACCACTTGAAGTAGAATCTAAATTCGGGTGCGTTGCACTTCAAAGTTGAATCTGCCTTATTAAAAAATAACAGGAGTAATACAAATGCATAAATTTAAAAAACTCAGCCTGGTCGCTGCCCTGACTTTAACTGCCACCTTTTCCCAAGCCGAGTGGCATGCCCTCATCGTCGGCATTGACGACTATGCAAGTTTCAAGAGCCTAGACGGTGCCGTAAACGACGCCAATGATATTAGTGAAGCATTAAAAGCACGCAAGGTTAAACCGACGGTGCTGCTTAATAAAAACGCCAAATATGCTGCGATTAATCATTGGTGGGATGAAACTCTTGCCAAGGTATTACCCGGCGATACCATTGTATTTACCATGGCAGGACATGGTGCTTTAGAGGCTGAACATTATCCGGGAACAGACAATGCAGGCGATTCAAGACGTAACCAAAAAGATGAAGTCTTTGTACTTGCCGGTTACACCAATGAAGGTAAAGCCTCTCAAGAGCGTATCGTTGATCAAGAAATTCTCGGTTGGGCAAAAAAAGCCACGGACAAAAAGGCACGCGTAATCATTTTGGCAGATTATTGTTTTGGTGCCGGCGCAACGCGCTCGATGACAACCGGTAAAAATTTGGGAGATAAATTATTTGCCATTCGCGGCGGTTCTGAACTAACTCCTGAAGACACAACCAAACGCGGCACGCGCTCGGATGCCCAGCTGACTGTTGATTCCCCCACATTCAACAATAATTTATTTATTATTACGCCACATGAGAATGAAAACCTGCCTATCCCTGAGACGCAAATTAATGGCCAAGTCAGAGGGCTGGCATCTTATCTACTGGGGCAATTATTACGTGGCGAAGGGGATGCCAATAAAGACGGCAAACTGACTTTAATTGAAATGTCCCGCTATCTTAAACAACAGAGTATTGTGCTCTCGGGCAAACAGCAAAGCGTTGCCATTCACCCGGCAAATCGTAAAACCAAAGATATCGCCGTATTAGCCAATACGGCCAACATTGCTTCAACCAATCAGCAAATCAACAAGCCAAGCGTCTATGTTACCGGCAACACATCCGACTTAACGGCCGTCTCAGTCAATTACGATTTAGCGAAAAACGCCAAAACGGCAACATTTCGCTGGGATAGAGCCAATAACACCGTGACCAAGTCAGGCATCGGGCTGATTGCCTATGACATTGGCAATGAAACGGATTTATTATCGGTTTTGGCTAATAATCACATGGTAGATACATTACGCCGGGCAGCTATTCCAGCCATTGCCGGCAATATCGTATTAAGTCAGGAAAAAGCTATTGATAAAACCACGGGGCTGGTCTTTGCTGAAAACGATGAAGTCGCCATTTATACGACCATAGCCAATAAATACCGGCATCTGTTTTTGGTCAATATTGCTGCCAAGGGAGCCCCTCAGCTGGTTGGTTATCTGCCGGCCCGGTCTTTACAAACGGCAGCCCATGCGACAGATACATTAACACAGTTAGTCACTACAACAACAGTGACACCACCCTTTGGTGCCGACCATTTGTTATTGATTGCCTTGACAGATAAAGCACTGTCAGACAATCCGGGATTTACGCCAATGATGCAAAAACATGCCACATTATCGGCAAAAGACCGTGATAGATTGGTCACTATGATAAAAGATGTCACAAAATCAGAAATCGGTTTGGGCATTGTCCCCTTTTCAACGGGCAAATAACGTGATAACTATTTAGCGTTCTATCCCGTAACAAATAATGACAATTCGCACAGATTCGCACAGAGAGAAACAGCAATGAAAAAACGATTGATACTGACCTTACTGGCCTTACTTACTGTGGTTAGTTTTGCCCATGCGGGTAACCGGATAGCGCTGGTTATTGGTAACAGCAACTATAAAAACAGCGGCTTAAGTTACCTGCCCAATCCCGTCAAAGATGCCGCTTTGATGAAAGAGACCTTGGAGCAACTGGGTTTTCGGGTTATTTACGCCGAAAACTTGAATAAGGAAAGTATGGACAATATCGTTGATCAATTTATTGCTGCGCTGTCTGCCGGAGATATTGCCTTTTTTTATTATGCCGGGCATGGCAGTTCATACGCGGGGAAGAGCTATTTACTCCCTCTCGGTGCTAATATTCGGTCGGCAACGCAGTTTAAATACCGCGCTAATAATGCTCAGGAAGTGCTTGACTTAATGTCAGAAAAGGCAAAAAGTTCCATTTTGGTCCTCGATGCCTGCCGTGATACCCCGTTTTCCCGCTCTGTCGGCACGCGGGGTTTGGCAAGTATTAATAGCGGTAAAGGTACTTACGTCATTTACGCTGCTGATCAGGGACAAGCCGCGCTGGATAATCGCATCTTCGCTAAATCCTTATCCCGGGCGCTGCTCAAGCCACAATCTATTCAGGATGTTGCCCTGGAAACGCGGCAAAAGGTATTGGCGGCCTCAGATGGCGCACAGTACCCGGCAACCTATGATAAATTGCTGGAGCGGGTATTTTTGAATGGCCGACAATCACAGCAATCAGCAACACAGGTTGCCGATATTACCCCGCAGCCCATGCCGCAACACCAGAATACCGGCAAGCGCATCGGCCATTATATCGCCTACGCTAACGGTACGGCATTGGACACGAAAACAAATTTACTTTGGCAGCGCTGTAGTGTGGGGGAGACCTGGAAAGGCTCAAATTGCACCGGTGAGCCTAAAGAATACACATGGGACGAGGCCATGCAATTAAGCAGCACTTTAGCCGGCTATAGCGATTGGCGCTTACCGACCATTGATGAATTGGGAACGCTTGTTTATTGCAGTTCAGGCAAGACCAAGGGTGACAGGGATGATGACCCCGGGCGTTCTGCAGGTTGTGCCGGTAATTATCACCGCCCAACCATCCATACCACCGTATTTCCTATGCAGAAACAGTATTATTATTGGAGTGAGGAATATAAAGCGGCAGATAAAGAGGCTTGGTGGAGGGCTTATTATTGGTCGTCGTCGCCGGACGCGGACCCTAATGACCGCGCGTGGAGCGTCAATTTCAACGGTGGCTACGATAGCAGCAGCCTTAAGTATGTTAGCAACTATGTTCGTCTCGTGCGCGATTTATAACACCACTTGCAAGTGGTCTTACGGACAGTGACTACTGGTTAGCTTGTGGTCACGCGGGCAGTGATTTTGTTCCCTTCTCCCTTTGGGAGAAGGATTAGGGATGAGGGTGAAAGTGTTTTATCCCGTAATATAAATTATACTTAAGGAAATACCAATGAAAAAACAATTAATACTAACCTTACTGGCGCTATTGACAGTTACCACCTTTGCCAATGAAAAAGTTATTGGTGGCGTTGGGGTCGAAGATGGAATTGAGGGTGGACTATACCCTTGGCAAGCAAAATACACCATCAAAACCTCGGGGGGTACCTTTTCCTGCGGGGGCAGTTTAATTGCTCCGCAGTGGGTATTAACGGCTGCTCACTGCTTAATCAGAGAAAAATCAGGCCACGCCAAACCGGCTGATTTAGCGGTGGATTTGGCCTCGCTTAACCGCGCGCAACTGACTTATCCGTATCGGGTTAAACAAATTATTACTTACCCGCAGTATAACGTGCAAACCTTTCGCCATGATATTGCCTTGTTACAATTAACAAAGCCGGCAATCAATATCGACTCAATCAGCTTGCCCGATAAGGACACGCTGTGGGACAAACAGATTAATCACCGCTTAAAGGTATCAGGGTGGGGTAAAACCGACAATCTGGCAGAGTACGGTGCCAATCGCCTCCATGTGACCGATTTGGCAGTGGTTGACCCTAAACATTGTCAACAGCATTATCAAAACTTTGCTGATAACCAGCTTTGTGTGGGTGAACTCGCGGGTGGTAAAGACAGCTGTGACGGTGACAGTGGCGGGCCATTATTTCGCGGTATCTACGGTAACGCGGTGCAATACGGCGTAATCAGCTACGGTAAAAAACAGTGTGCAAAAACGGGAGAACCTGCGGTCTATACTCGCGTTGCCGACTATCTTGACTGGATTCAATCGCAAATAGGCAGTGATGCGGATCAACTGCAAATTGTCAGGGAAGGCATTAGCCCGGTAATTATTCCCAATGATGTGCCCAAGGGCAAGCGGGCGCTGTTAATTGGCGTCAATAAGTATTATCTGAATGGGCTGAATTTATATGGTGCCGGCCGTGATGTTGACAATATACGCAATATGCTTATACAACGTTTTGGCTTTTTACCTGAGCAAATTTTGATACTAAAAGATAGTCAGGCAACAGCAAAGAATATCCGTTATGCCGTCAATAATTGGTTGATAAAGCAGACAGAAAAGGGCGATAAAGTATGGTTGTATTTTTCCGGGCATGGTGGATTTATACCCGATATCAGTGGTGATGAACAGACCATTGATGCCCAGATTGGGGTAAAAGCCGATGAAACGATTTTCCCTTATGATGTTGATATGTTAACCATAACTGCTGAACAATCGCATGCCGCTATGCCTTATTTGCTAACGGCTAATCATATTCTTGATGATGAGATTAAAACCTGGACAGACAAACTGGCACAGCGTTATTTGACTGTAGTTTTTGATGCTTGTCATTCGGGAACGGCCAATCGTTCAATCAATTTTTCACAACAATTTAAAAGCGGTATCTATGCAATGAGCCGTTATCTGAACGGCAAGTTGCAAAATCCACCGCTACTGACGACACAATTAACAATGGGTACATCTATCCCGCTGCGAAACAAGGATATATATCCCAACCATACTTTCTGGAGTGCGGTGACTTCTTCGCAAAGAGCGGTAGATACGCCTCAGGGTGGTGTATTTACCACCGCGTTTGTTGAAGGGATTAACGGTGCGGCTGATGATAATCACGACAATGATATCAGTTATTCAGAATTGCTCGCCTATGTTGACAGGCAATCAGGATTTGATAAAAATCCACAGCTTGAGATTAAAACAGAACGCTTAGGCAGCAGTATCTTTTCGTACCAACCGGTAACTTCTCCTCAAGCGGTCGCCGAACAGGTGTTGACTGAGCAAAACCCACATCATGTACAAGTCAATTGGGTCGATAGTCAGACAGGACAACAGACTGATCAACTAACCTATTGCCCGGATGTCAATGATCCGAGCTGTCAACAATATACGATTAAGGTCACCAGCGATAAGCCGGGTTGGTTATTACTTTATGAATTGGGTGAAGACGGCAAATTACAACAATATTTTCCTAATCCGATTATTGATGACCAATTTCCCAATCAATACAGTGGTGAAATTTCGGCCGATCAGCCGTTTATTTTCCCGCTGGGTTTAATTATGGACAATAAAAAAATCAACGAACTGATTGCCGTTGTCTTATCGCCCGAAGAAAAAGCCAATTATCAACGCATTGCTCAACAATTTGTTGAAACCACTCAAGCTGATGAAGGCTTTTTCTATACGGCAATTAACCGTCGTGACCGCGTTATCGGCAAAGATGGTCAGCTGAGCCCATGGTCGGTCAGCACCCTGAAATATCAGGCGAAATCATATTAATTGGAGTAAAAAATGCAAAATGTAAAACCTATCATCACTGCCTTGGCTTTATCATTGATGACATCAAGCTGTATGGCGGATGTTGACTACAGCGAAAAAACACCTATTGTAGAAGACAAAATAGAACAGCGTAAGCAAACATCAACCGTATCTGAAGCACCGACAAAAATACAGTCAAAGGAAATGACAGCCGATACGACAAAAGCCAAGGAAACAGCAGAAACAATTAATGAAGAATTGCCCACCAATCAGTCGTCATTTTCACGCCTTCATCAATTGCTCGGTGTCATGCGCAGTGATAAGGATCTGATGATTAGTGAAACAGGCATTACGGAATTACTTTCGGCGATAGCCAAAGGTGCAGAAGGTGAAAGCAAAAAGCAGATTATGCCGTTTATCCCCGCAAAGCGCACAGCGATAACGAATGATGCCGTATATAAAAATGCCAACCTGATGTATATTTTGGATAAAAAAATAATCAAAAAATCATATCTTGATGCGCTACCCCATTTTTCCACGGCCTCTGGTCTAGACGAACTAAACAAGCAAGTAAGCAAAAAAACCGATGGTGCCATCAACCAGGCAATTGACAAAATCTCACCTAATACCAAGTTGATTGTATCCAATGTGATGGCGTTTGTGGGAAAATGGCAAACACCGTTTAAACCGGAAAAAACCGAACAAACCGAATTCACCGCATTGTGTCAAGGTAAAGCAACAGCAGTAAAGCTACCAATGATGCGTGGTGATATTACTGTTAAATTACTGGATAATGCCGCTGCTATTCCTTTTAGTGACGGTTATAGCATGGTGATTAAACTCAGCGATAAACAAACCAACTCTGTTGCTGATGCCTCAAAATGGTTGTATGCCGGCAATGGCAATAACATCAAAAAATTGCTTGATAGTAAGTCAAAAACCGTGATGGTCAGGCTGCCTAAATTTGATGTGCAAGCCAAACATCACTTGATTCCAGCGATGGAAAAACTTGGAATTAAAGATATTTTTGACAAAGATAAAGCGAATTTAAGCAAAATTTCAGAAACCCCATTATTTGTTGAACAATTCCAACAGGTAATCAAATTAACAGCGGATGAAGCTGGTGCCAAAGCCTCAGCAGTGACAACAGCTACAATAACCTCGAGAAGTATCCAGATACTACCTAATTTTACTGTAAATCGTCCTTTTGCCTTTGCGATTGTGAAAACGGCAACGCCAAATCAGATTGTGCTCGCTGGAGAAATCAATCAATTAAATAGATGTAAATAGGAGAAAGTATGAAACGTATTATTCTACTATCCACAATATTGGTCAGTCTACATTGCCATGCGGTTACTATTGACGCCATACATGAAGATCCGGTGTGTGAAAAAATGCTGCAAGCAATCAATGCCAAAGACGGCAATACCCTAAAACAACTTGAGTTAATTGAAAAAACTCAGGAAGAATTTTGTTTTAAAGGGGATAGTAATACTGTTGCAGAAAAACTAAGCAATTCGCTGTTACGTACCGAAGCAGAAAGATTGTACACCATTACTGTACCTGCGGGAGAAATTGCCCAATTTGATACCACCCAATTAACACGACTGCAACCACACAAGCAGCGCATTAATGCGTTGATGAAATACGTCGGTTCAAAACGAAGACAATGGTTACTTTCGACATTTTATTTTGTGCTTAATCCTATTTCAGAAGATAAGCAATTGGTGTGGACAGATGAGCTATTAAATGGTTATCTGGATGATGTGACTAATGGCTATATCAATCAATATGTGGCTCAATCTGAATTTGACGGTTTCCTTAGCGATATTCATCAATATCATGTCCTAGATGCTGTTGACAATAATCGTAGCATTGCATTTCGCCAACAACGGGCCGCAGAAGATAGTGCGCAAGTACGTTATGTCAAGTATCGCAGCACCCTTGCCCCAACGGTGATGAAAACGATTATTGGTTTTGAGTATGATAGTGTAGCGTTAACAAACGATAAAGAATATAAAAAAGCACTGTCTATCGCTAAAGCCAACACGACCCGTCAACTTGTGATTGTCGGTCATGCCAGCCTAAAAGGAAGCCGTCAATACAATTGCGAACTATCCAAAAAGCGCGCATATGCAATTCGGGATAGCATACTTGCCGATACCAACCTAAGCATTGATGCTATCAAAGTGGCATGGGCGGGGGAAAATATCCCCTTGGATTTTGGCCGAGCTAAAGCATTTCTCAGCCGAGATATACAAGTGCTCAATGATGACAATGTTGATGACCCGCGCCGCCGCCGGGTAGAAATTCAGGTTAACGGAGAGACCTTGCTGAAAAAATATGCCGGAAAATTATGTGAGTAATATGATGCCAATTTTAAACGGTTAACTATTGAGTTAGCTAAAGATAGGGGTCATTGGGAACAGCAACAATAAATCCCAGATAACAGGAGGAAATAATGAGTAAAAAAATATCAGAAGGTAAAGCAATGATCATTACAGTATTATTGTTTATATTATTACAGCTAATCAAACCATTTGTTGTGATTTTTATTTACAAGGAACTGACGGATTTTCATCCTACTATAGTAAACAATTATGAAATATATTTTATGGTAATAAAAACTATTACCCATAATGCAATGAAAATGTCATATACGATAGGTTTTATTTCTTCTGAAATTCTGTTTTTGGCAATTCCTTTCTTGGTTTACAAAAAACTTTTGAAATCTTAGATAGTAAGTTGTTAATCGTGATGCTGGACGGCAATCCATAAAAACGTATAATTGATTAACATTTGTAAGAATAATGAATGATTAATAGCTAAAACGAGATTAGATAATGAAATTAATAATATTAATTAAAACCTTGCTGTTGACGATGACAGTATGTGCTTATTTGGCTAAAGCAGATCAGTGTTCTGATAATTTTAAAAATGCGATAATCAATAATACAACAATCAACGAAATTAATATCAAGTGTGTCAATGATAAACCAAAAGTTCCTAGATTTAAAGGATATATACAGCATGAAACTTTCAGTGAATTTGTTGAAAGTGGTTTTGAAAATATAGTTAATTTCCAAGACTTTATTAGTGAACACGAGCAAAAGATTGTCTATCTTGATATCTCACCATACGATACATGTGATAATCGAGCAGTAAGTCCTGAAAATTTTTATTTTGCTGTTCCTAACTATCCTGAATTAGGTAGTATTTATGGAGGTATGGAAGTTAACTTTTCTGATACAAAAGGAGTAAATTTCGATTTTAATTGTATGAGGCTTAGGCTTTGGGGGTATTATTTAATTGATGCAGTTTCTGGAACCTATAGTGGTGGCTGGGTAGCAGCTATGCTAAAACCAATATCAAGTGAAAAGGTTTATCAAATTTATGGTGGAGAGCCACAATTCGAAGATAAAGCCAAACTAATTGGCACTACATTTCTGCAAAATATGAGTACTAAGGACGCATTAGGTGATATGGAAACTTTACATGAAATTCACAACCAAAAAACAGCTTTTCGAAGTGAATCTTTAAATAATATGGGACCGTTCTTTTTAAACAATCGCTGTGCTTTGGTAGATGCTAATTTTTCCAGCTTTGATGAAGCTAAGAATTATGTTATCAATAAAATGAAAAATAGATTATTTGCTAATATATACGAGACGATAGAAGGACAATACGTTGTTGCTACTTCCAGCATAAAAATAGAATATCATGATGAGAAGCAAGGTATATGTTTAACACAAAAGAAATTGGTTAGACAAATGCTTATTGATTTATCTAAACCAAATGATGAACCTGTGATTACCTATTCTAATTTTGATAGGACAAATCCTCCGCATGCTACTACATTTTCAATGGCTAATCAGCAAAAAACGTCAGAACAATCGGATAAAACCCAGCAACAAAAAAGAAAATCTCCTGTTACTACAGAAAGTAAACCTCTCTCGTTACTTTTTTCTGCTGATAAATGCGCTTTACTTGTCGCTTCCAGGACTAACTTACTTGATGCAAAATTATATTTGCAGCAAAAAGTTTCGGATAAACGCTTTGCAAATATTTATCAAGTTAAAAATGGACGCTATGCAATTTCAATAGGGCTACTAAACAGAAACGATAAAGATAGTATTATCAAGCGTTGGAAAATAGAAGGAAAAATCCCACAAGACAGTTTTTGTGCTAATGTCGATTTACTAACCAAAGAAATTAAATTTTAAGTAGATATTAAAATGAAAAAAGCAATTTATTTTTTGACAGTAGGTATTATATTTGGCTCATTTGCAAATTTTGCGCTAGCAAAACAACGCATTGCATTAGTTATTGGAAATGCCAATTATAAGGTGAAACCGCTAAATAACCCCGTCAATGACGCTAGTTTGGTTGCAAATACACTTAAACAACTTGATTTCGAAGTTATGTATTTAACTAATGCTAATCAACAACAAATGGAAAATGCCGTGATGGCTTTTGGTAAAAAGTTAAATAAAAATAGTGTAGGATTATTCTATTTCTCTGGACACGGCATTCAGCATAATGGAAACAATTACCTAATTCCAATTGATGCCATGGACAAAGTGATCAGTGCTGACCAATTAAAATTCAAAACGGTTAATGCTGGTTATGTTATAGAAACTATGGAGAATAGCGGAAGTGGTCTAAATTTGTTTTTTTTAGATGCTTGTCGTAGTACACCATTTAAAGGTTTCTCTCGCAGTACTGAAAGAGGTCTGGCAAGAATTTCAAGTGCAGAAGGTATATTAATTTCCTACGCAACCGCCCCGGGTAAAGTTGCAATGGATGGTATGGGGAAAAACAGTCCTTACACTGTTAGTTTAGTAAATTATATGGTTAAGCCCAAATTACCTATTGAATTAATGCTGAAAAAAGTTCGTGCAAAAGTCAAAAAAGATACCGCAGGGAAGCAATCACCTTGGTATGAAGTTTCGATTGATGGAGATTTTTATTTTAATCCTAACGGCAGATTGGTTGATATACCCGCGACAGTTCCTGAAATGGTGACAACAACCTTTTCTGCTGAATTACAACAAGCTAATTTTCCTAGTAAAGAAGATGATAAAAATCGTAGAGATATAGTTACCGAATCCTTAGAAGAAAAAGAGTCATCAAAATGTAACAATAATTTTAATAACGCAAGCATATCAGGTAGTTCAATAGGAAATATTACTATTAATTGCAACTAATCTGTGAATCCCCAGATTTATTGGGGGCTACTTGACTTGAGAATATTCTCCTAAAAAACATAATAAATTCAATTAATTGAAATGGATTGCTCATAATAAACATTAAGTCTGAACTTCTATACCTAAGCTTTGGATTTTCAGGACATGGTTTACTGTTAATTAAACCCTTTTCCCCCTTGTTTCTAAAGTTCTTTTTCCAACGGCAAAAGGTATCACGTGAAATACCAAAATAACGACAAATGAATGAAACATTACCACTATTATTGGCGTGTTCGAATACTTTGAGTTTGTGATTAATTTCTCGTTGTGCTTTTGTAGTCATAATCTAGCCTCCGTGACATACATTGTAAATTCAATGTATCAGCAGAGGTCTAGATTTTCATATTTTTACTTCTTCCTAGATGATTGATTTCGTATTATTGCCTAACGTCGTAATAAAAGGTGAGCACCATCGAGTCCAGTCCCCAATTTTTTTGTGGATATTTTTTTAATTGCTTTGTTAGCCTGGAAAAAAATCTTTGATGACAAAAACTATACCGATTATAACGTATATGGCGGGCCACCATTTTGAAGGAATGAAGAACAAAGAGTGTTCTTTCTTCAGAATTATTTCTTGACCTGTCTCTTTATCAATGACAGCTCGAGATTTTGGAGCCAATATTGTTTTGTTTAATAGATAAGTGATGCCTGCAGCTACAAGCATACCTAAAAATATTACCCACGAATTATTTTGGTAAAAGCTTTCATTTCCAGTAAGATTTTCTGAAATCACTTCAGTACCAATTAATGCACCAAGCCCGATAATTGCAATTAAAAAACCTAGTCCTGACCAAATTACCATTGTAGTTCTCCTTTTCTATTAATAAATTGTTTGAAAATATCTGTAATTTTTAGAGGCTAACATCTGCCTACTGGGTTAGTTTGCAGTGCTAGCGAAAAACCAGTCCCAACTGAGCAATGTTAAACTTTTTTCATAAAAATTCGCGGTAGTTTAGCAATTAAATTAGCCCCTTTCTTTCTAACTCGGATCGTAACTCAAGCTCCGATTCTGTTACTTCTCCGATTTGCGGTAACGTAGCTAAATGCTGATACTTACCATCCTTATATATTATTCCATGGCTATCTCCACGATAGTGGGGCGACCAACTGACGTAATACTCAATCGCATTTTGGTCATTAAGCCAGATATATGCTCCCAACTCTAATGATTCATCACCTATTATGCCACCAGTTTTGTTATTGATTTCATTATCACTCAATTCCTGATTGAATAACTCATGAAATTTCGCGGCTAGTCTATGATACTTATTTTTGCTTAAATGTCTCATATTTTTTTACGGCACTTGATATAGAATGTATATAACAGCCCCATTCTACAAAACAATTCCTATAAATTTGTTTCTATTTATAGCATTTTACGCTACTTATGTATCGGCATTTAACAAGCCAGTAAAAAAATGGACGATGCCGATTTCCAACTGGGGGCAGACAATTATGCAGTTATCTATTCACTTCCCTGGGCGACTGGATGATATAATAGCCTTGTGAAAAATTCACTGACACTGAATTTTGAACAGTTTCTCTACATCTCAACTTCTTCATGCCATTCCCATTTTAAGTAGTTGTACCGAATGACACAGGTTTTTAAACACTACCTTTTTCGTCCATCCTGCGATATTAAGTATTTATTATTCTCTGAATCTAGTTCTAAAATTACATAATCACAATTTAGAAATCTATCTGCCGTCTCATAGTCTTCGTAATTCCAATGAAAAAAACGCATTAAGAAAATTAATGCAGTGATTCCATGGGTACTGATCAAAATTATTTCCGTCCAATCATCTGTTTTGAAATCTCTATGTAATGTTTCCAGAAATGTCGAAATTCGATCATAGACATCTGCACCTGATTCTCCTTCTTTTATTCTATAAAAGAAATAGCTATGTCTTTTGCGTTCCTCATTCTCTCGTTTT